>Ga0214921_10000304_pt1 | contig 96363 bp, 93 predicted proteins | sample LL1505_MetaG_FD_177992 | JGI IMG/M metagenome (GOLD analysis project Ga0214921, IMG submission 177992) | Freshwater microbial communities from Lake Lanier, Atlanta, Georgia, United States - LL-1505 | ecosystem: Environmental > Aquatic > Freshwater > Lake | place: USA: Georgia | collected... | reverse complement strand
CCTCTTATATATAAATGCAGTGTGATTATTGTAAACGAAATTTTAAGACAGTTAATAGTCTAAATACACACAAAAATACAGCTAAATTTTGTCTTCGTATAAGAGGAATTATTGAAAATACAGAAAAAGATGTTGTACACAATTGTGAATATTGTGATAAAATTTTAAGTACAAAAGGAAATTTGATAAGACATTTAGAAAATTGTAATATAAAATTAGAAAAAGAGAGTAATCAAAAAGATAATATTAAAGATGAAGAAATAAAGAATTTAAACAAAATAATATCGAATCTTAACATAGAAATACAAAATACAAAAAAAGAATTAGAAACATACATTCATAAATTTATACAACAAAATGAACAAACTAATAATTACGAACGCCAAATTACGGAATTAAAATTACAAAATGAAAAATTACAAGACACAATAGGCTCTATAGCAGCTCAATCAAAAACTGTAAATAACAACCATGAATTTGTAATAGAATTAAATCAGACAGAAGATAAAGAAAATTTAACTGAATATAATAACGAAGAAGAATACCAATTATTACCGCTTGTAGTTGGTAATGGTATTACAATTGACAGTAGAGAAGATGGATATATCGATGTTACTAATCTGTGTAAAGCAGGTGGTAAGGAGTTTAAAGAGTGGAATCGTCTTGATCGAACACACACCTTTTTACAGGCTCTAAAGTCGACGGTGGGAATTCCCACCGTCGAATTAATTCAGTACATTACAGGAGGAAATGGTGAACGTCATACTTGGGTACATCCACAAGTGGCAATTAACATAGCACAATGGATATCTCCAGAATTTGATGTAAAAGTATCCGGCTGGATCTACGAAGTTATGCTAACCGGTAAAGTGGATATTAAAAACACGAAGAGCTATAGAGAATTACGAGCTGCAAATAAGGATAAAGAGTTAAAAATAAAATATTTAACCAAAAAATATGTTAAACGACAACCTAGATTGCAGTATGACATTCCAAACGTAATCTACATATTAACCACTCCAACACATAAACTAGAAGGTAGATATATACTAGGAAAAGCAGAGAATCTTACAAATAGACTATCGGTGTATAATAAAACCGATGAGCATGAAGTAGTGTATTATCAAGGATGTAGAGATGAGACATGTATGAAAATAGCAGAACAGATGATTTTCTATAACTTGGAACAATATAGAGAACAAGCAAATAGAGAGCGATTCGTATTACCAGAAGGTGGTAATATAAACTTATTTATCGATGAGATTAAAAACACAATTCGGATTCTAAATAAAGAATAATTATTTTTAAAACTTAAAGTTTTAAAAAATAAAAACTTTATACTTTATACTTTTAAAAAATTTTTTCTGAAAAATTAAATATAAAAAAATTCCAAAACACACAAATTTTGTGTGGAAAATCGATCGCCCGAAAAAAGATTTATTTTTCTGAAAACAAACTGAAAGAAAGGTGATAAATTTATATTAAGTATTTATTCTTAATATTAAGGTGGAATTTTATTATTTTAATAAAATTTATTAGCAAATTTTAAGCTTGTTATATGTTTAAAATATCAACGTTTCAAAAGATATTTTTTAGATTTAAGATTTTTTTAAATATTTTCAAAATTTTTTGAAAATAATTATATATTTTCAAAAAATTTTGAAATTAATATTTAAAGAAATAAAATTATATAATAAAGATGAACAATAAATGTGAACATTGTGATACAATTTTCAATAATACATCTAGTCTAAATAATCATAAGAAAAAAGCAAAATATTGCCTGATTAAACAAGGAAAAATTCAATCAAAATCAGAAGAAGATATTGTATATAATTGTGAATATTGCGATAAAATTTTATCAAATAAGTATAATCTTAATGCGCATATAAATACGTGTAGTGTCAAGATAGAAAAAGAAAAGTTAAAAGAAGAAGAATATGTAAAACAAACAATACAAACTTTATCAAGAGAAAATGATAAACTAAAAACTAATGAAAAATGTTTAAAGGAAAATTTATGTTGTAAAAATAATCAGATTCAAGAATTAAAAAATAATTATGAACTACAATTAGAATATAAAAATAATCAGATTCAAGAATTAAAAACTCAAATTGAAAAATTACAAGATACAATAGCCTCTATAGCAGCTCAACCAAAAACTGTAAATCAGAATAACACCACGAAGACTAATAACAATAACAGTCGTGTTAACGTTATTAACAACTTAGCTCCGATGACCGATGATGAATATAAGAAACTTGGTGATATGTTACAGCGTAGTCATCTGGAGCGTGGTGCTGATGGATTTGCTGAGTTAGCTATCCAGTTTTTCCAGGGTAAAGCCGTATGCACTGACCTATCACGACGTATGGTGACTCACAAAGATGCAGAAGGTCGAGTGGTGAGCGATCCCAATATGACCCGATTAACCACCAAATTTTTTGGTGGACTAATGGACAAGAATCGTGAACTAACACTTGAGATATTAACCGATTTACAGAAACGACTAGAGGACAAGGAGATAGATTTCGATGAGTTTATGAATATCCTTGTGCGATTCTCAGATCAGAAATTTAATGTCCGGAAACTAGCGGATGGCGATGATAAGAACGAACCGACCGATGAGAAAGGCGAGTATCTACAATTTAAGAATACGTATGTAAATAAAGTATGTGACAAGATCTATGTTAAGAATAATTAATTTTAAACTAATTAGTTTAAAATTTTATTAATTATGTATACTCTAAAAATCTAGTTGCTAATTATTGATCCTATCCTATTCAAGTTTTTTATTTTCTGCTACAACTCGTTCTTTGTCTTCAGCTGCCATTGTTTTGTATCCTTCAACACGTTTCTTATCTTTACACTTTTCAGAACTTGAAAGTTCTCTCCAGCGGCGACCCAGTTCTTTCATAGCGTCTTTTCCTTTAACTTCAAGTTTTAAGCGTTCGTCTTTGCAAAAACACATGTACGCTGTAGTAGCTCGTTGTTTACGAGGTTTTTTATCGGTATCTGATTCTTCAGATGCCATTTGTGCACGTTCTTCTACAACGCGTTGTTTATCAGCGACAACAAGCGCTTCGATTTCTTTAAGACGATTTTTATCATTTTTGTCAGTTGAATTCTTAAGCGTTTTCCAGCTTTCACCAAGCAATCGCATAATTTCGGTAGATTTAAGTTTGGGATGGGCTTCTTTGAGTCGCGGATTCTCTTGTTTACAGAAAAAGTTGTAAGCAGAAAGTGCACGCGGCTTTTTAACTGGCTTACCTGAATCCTTAATAGCTTTCTTTAACACCTTTTGAATCTCCTTGCTGTTCCATAATTCGAGTAACACTTTATCATCGCCAATAACCTTCTCCATATTCTTATTAATATTTTTATTAATATTTTTATTAGGTACCTCAGTACTTACTAGAGAAAATACATGATTAACATACTTCTCGATTCTATCTCGGTTTTCAGGAGTCTCTTCTGGATTTTTATATTTCCACTTATCGGCTTTTTTGATATCATCGATTAACACTTCTTGACTGTATTTCATTCCTGATGGAAAATTTAAATTTTTTATAATGTGAAATAGCTTAGATTTGTAGATTTTATATTGTGGATGTGCTTCAATACATTTTGCAGTATAGATTGTGAATGGTAAATATTCGGGTGACTCAGATTGAGAGTAGACATTGTATTCCTGATCACCAACAATGATTTGTCCATAATCATCATAATAACCCTTTTTTGAAAAATCACCATTTTCCTTCATGACAACACAGTCCATTTGCCAAGCAAGTGAAGGGTCGTCTCCAAAAATAGAAAGCGGATTACCGGTAATCCGATCGAATTCAGTCCAAATTCCCATGATTTGTTTGCTTAATATATTCTGATTTTATTGCGAAAAGTTGTCCTAAAAATTCAATTTGTTTTTGATCACAAACCAATGAGTATGATGTTAAGATTAATTTTAAACTAATTTAGTTTAAAATTTTATTAATTATGTATATTTCTAGTTCCTATTTGTAAAGTGTCTATTCTTCCTCTTCTTCCTCCTCTTCCTCCTCTTCCTCTTCTTCTTCCTCTTCTTCCTCTTCTTCTTCCTCTTCCTCCTCTTCATCCTCTTCTTCCTCTTCCTCCTCTTCATCCTCTTCCTCTTCTTCCTCCTCTTCATCCTCTTCTTCCTCTTCCTCTTCTTCCTCTTCCTCTTCTTCTTCCTCTTCTTCTAGTTTTTTATTTTCTGCTACAACTCGTTCTTTGTCTTCAGCAGCCATTGTTTTGTATCCTTCAACACGTTTCTTATCTTTAGAGTTTTCAGAAGTTGAAAGTTCTCTCCAGCGGCGACCCAGTTCTTTCATAGCGTCTTTTCCTTTAACTTCAAGTTTTGAGCGTTCGTCTTTACAAAAACACATATACGCTGTAGTAGCTCGTTGTTTACGAGGTTTTTTATCGGTATCTGATTCTTCAGAAGTCATTTGTGCACGTTCGTCTACAACGCGTTCTTTATCGGCGGCAACAAGCGCTTCGATTTCTTTAAGACGATTTTTATCATTTTTGTCAGTTGAATTCTTAAACTTTTTCCAGCTTTCGCCAAGCAATCGCATAATTTCAGTAGATTTAAGTTCGGGATGGGCTTCCTTAAGTCGCGGATTCTCTTGTTTACAGAAAAAGTTGTAAGCAGAGAGCGCACGCGGTTTTTTAACTGGTTTACCTGAATTCTTAATAGCTTTCTTCAACGCCTTTTGGATCTCCTTGCTGTTCCACCGTTGGAGTAACTCGGCATCATCACCGATGATCTTCTCCATATTCTTATTAATAAGGTTAATATTAGACATTATGATTTTAATCTAAAAAAGTTGTTTTAAAAATTCAATTTGTTTTTGATCGATATTTTCAGGTATTTTAATAAAAACGTAAATTTTGTCTTTTATTAGGTTTTCTAAACGACACAAATAAAAACACTATTATGGCAATTAATAATATAACGCTAACGCCAATAACTATTTTGCCACCTGTGGTATTAAAAAATCCACTCGAATTTAATGGTGGATTAACCGGTTGTGGTTTAGGTTGAGGTTTAACTGGTTTTTTATGCGGTGCAGGTATTGGTTTAACGGGATTTACAGGTTTATTTAAATAAGCATCACATCGATGATCTGAACCCATATTATGCATCAATTCGTATAGATCTGATTTGCATCGTTCTCTAGCATTAATATCTTGTATACTATCACAACTAGCTGGTTTATTCTGTAAAATATCAGCATAAACTTTACATGTTTCAGGATCAATATCAACTGGTGGCTGTCCACCTCCGCCACCGCTCATATCGATACTGCAATAATCGGTGCATACACTATTGACATCTGTACAACCACTAGCGACACATTGATCGCTGCATTGGGGATTTTTTCCATTAAAATTACTATTAATACCTTTTCCTGCTAAACACTTAACAATATTATCATCATTCTCATCATAAGAAACCGGCATAGGCATTGAGTTATAATTGTATTTATTATATGTATAATTTTCAGAAATTGGTTCACAATCACAGTTACAAACCATAGACATTTTTAATATTAAAAAATATAATATTAAAATTTAAATTTTTATTTAGACTTAAAAATCATTTGTAAAACTACATTTATCTCCTACGCATCTAACTAATTTATAAATTAGTATATTGGATCCACCTTGGCAATGATTTGCACTAAGCATAGTACTCCTATTGTGTACAATTCCATAAGATGCAGTATGAGATATAACTTTTTGTATTCCATTATCCATATATGGAACGATGTGATAAACTCGATTTGCATCATCTTCTAAAACGGCTTTAATTTCGTCTAAACTAATAAATGCGTTAAAACCAGAGGTATCGACTGGTATTTTTACATATTGAATATTACCAAAACTACTCATACTGCGATCGTTTGTACCTGCAAATATTGCACCGGTACATTCATAAAATACGTTACTATTTTTATCATCTATAATCCTCTTTAAATAATCTTTTGTATAGCATAAAATACTATCATTGTAGACCAACAATAAAGAATCTTGTTCGTCTAACCACTCGTTTATATTTTGATTATCTAATAAAAATAGATCACCACAAGTCTGATTATTTTTTATATTATCTTCGTTTATGTTCTGAGTACTTACAGGAGTTCTTATAATTTCACGTTCATCTTCACTATCGTCTTCACTATCGTCTTCACTATCGTCTTCACTATCGTGATCAAAATTTAATTGTCTGCGAACAGACTGAGGAGTTCTTATTACTTGTTCATCATCGCTATCGTCATCTATATTTAAATTTCTTACAACTGGAGACAATCCAGGGCTATTTTCTACAGTTCTTCTAAATATTCTTTCTATATCTTGTATATTTACTATAGAATCATTTAAATCATCTATAGTAATACCAGTAACAGTTGTTATCATATTCATATATTTACTTAGTGTTTCCGAATCTTTAATATATTGTATACCTTTTGTATTTAAAGCGAATACAAATATTTTGTGTATATCATCTTCGGATATACCTAATGTATTGTGTAATAGATTTTTAAGATTAACTAGAGTAAATTCAGATATTGGATATTTTAAAATAAATTTTATTTGTATTACTGACGCACGTTGATCACTATGAACTGGTATCATATTTGTATAAATAGTTTTAACAACCCATTGTTCCTGATTTGTCACTGTGTTTTTTGGAATTTCTATAATAATATTATTCTGATTACAGCTATATTTTATTTTAAATCCACGTTTTGTATATTTATAAATTCTATTAATTATAAATTTATTCATATATTTAATTAGACATTCTTGATATTGTGGTTGTAATGTTCCACTCATATTTTCTATATCTTCAGGATGAGTAGCTTTTACCCGATAACCATCGTACCAAATTTGACAAAAAGTCAAATCAAAATTTGTAACTACACTTTCTAGTGAAATATGATCGCTAATTATCATTATATCAATATCAGGGTCAGTAGTAAGATACCCATCAAATACATTTACAAATAATCTAATACGTGCTAAAATATTATTTTTACAAAAAAATGATTGATCGTAAGCTGGTGCTATATAAGAATTACCTCCAAATCTTGAATAACCAATATTAATTAATTTATTGTATAATTCGTTAGCATTACTCGCATTAACATAAATATCAAAATCTGATATTTTAAATGTTTTTGGACTATAAGCTGAAAGAACACTTCCACCAGCTATTAAAGCTTTTGAATCGCGAATAGCATTAACAAAACTATCATAACGACTTTCTTGATTTCTTCTTCTGGTAGAAGGTGTATATATTTGTTTTAATTTATCTGTAAATTTCCTAGTATCTAGTTCCATTTTATATATTTAAAAGATTTTTTAAATATATATTAAAAAATAATTATAATTTATAATAAATTACATATAATTATTCAAACGTACGTTCTACTACTTTTTTTAATCCTTTTACATTAATTCTTAATTCACACATACCACTACCAATATTTGCTCTTTTTCCACATACAATAGCCGATGATACTCCCCGTACCGGTTCTAAATCACCTACTGCTGCGGCCGCGCAAAAGTTACTTAATGACTCTTCAAAACTACTCTTTCCAAACGGACCGGAGTCCTCTTTGCGTAAGGTATAACGAGAAATAGAAGCAATTGTACCAGAAAAAGTCATACGATCCACTAATAATTTACTATGACACACATTAATACCATCCATAATTTCCATAAATTCTTCGATTAGGAATTGTCGTGCTGCTTCAATACCTAAAGTCTCGTAGATATCCCATACATTATTGGAAATAGTCTTTGTCATATCTACTTTTGGATGTGCTAAAATTTTTGAATAATTACTACCTTCTGTTTCTATTATCCATTCATCCTTTTCACGTGTATAATATATATAAGTTATACCAGGAATACCACATATTAGCATTTTTTCAAGAGTCGGTTGTACACATTCTTCCATAAAAATTTCCGGAGCGTTTTCTGTATTAATAAATAATATTCGTTCCGCTGGTAAATTAATATTAGAAGTATCCACAAACACATCTAATTGACCAATTGACGGTGGAGAAAATATACAACACAGATCTGCATAAGAATTAGTAATAGCATGTGCTACTTCTTCGATTGTTATTTTATATTCAAATAATTTAGCTATATTTAACGTTATAGAGATACAATTTTTGTAATTCTCAAAATTATTATTATACAATATTTTGTAAGTTTCATACCATTTTTCTGGTTTTTTATTCATGTATATTTTTATATTACTAGAAATATCAGATAATGTTAATCCGACAATACTTGATCCAATAGTTTCACGTAATTCTTGAATAGTGCTATTTCCGTATTTAAAAAATACTTTGCAATTAATTGCACGTGGATCTCGAGTAGCATTTAATAATTCTTGAAATCGCGGTACACCAGCTGTCACAGCTTTTTCACTCTGACCCGCTTTATGAAATGTATTTAATGTTAATTGGGTATTCTTTTCACCAATACTTTGGGCACATAATATACCGACGCTCTCACCTGGTTGTATCATACTTTCATTATATATTTTTTCGAGTTTAATCTTTAAAATTGGGATAATTTCTGGATATACTAATTGTTTACTGAGCTGTGTTCTAAAATATTTTTTATGACTATTAACAATCGATTCTGCTGTTTCAATGGGAATTCCTTTTTTTGGAACGATAAAACTTAATATATCATTTATTTCACTCTCAGTTAAAGATCGTTTCATAATTTAAAAATTAGTTGTAAAAAATTATTATAAAATCAATTTTAAATTAGAATATATTCTATATAATAAATGAATAAAAGAAAGTTATTAGAAATTTCTCTAATATTAACTCTAATATCATTTGTATATATAATATGTGATTATTTCGGATTAGTCCGTTATACAATCCTTCATTGTACAAAAACTGAGAGTTATATTAAAAACTATAGAGAATTAGCTAAAAACAGTAAAAATCGCGTGGTATTATCTTTCACAAGTAAACCAGTTAATATTCAGTATTTAGAACCATTATTAAATTCTATTTTAGATCAAACTGTAAAAGTAGACAAAATAACACTTAATCTATCTACCGATAATGGGAGTTATATAATACCCGAGCGATATAAAGATGTATTAAATATTTATAATGTAGGTAAAGGGTATGGTAAATGGAATCATTTATTACCAACATTACAAAGAGAAGGTGAAGCCGATACAATTATTATTTATTTTAATGATAATATTGTATTGGGAAAAGATTGTATTGAAACAATACTAGAAGAATCATCTAAAAATCCCGATAAAGTTATAGTATCGGAAGGAGTAGTTTTAGTAAAACCCAAATTTTTTGATGGTAATATTATCGATTGTAATAATAAAGTATATGATAACGAATGGATTAATAATCATCTATTAGTAAATGTTAAAAAAATATACTATAATGAAAATTATCTATCTACAAAAATTAAATAAAATAATAAAAATTTTGTCTAGAATATAACTAAAGTATGTCATCTCGTAATCATAATAAAAATCCGAGACAGAGTAATGTTAATGATAGATCAAATTTTGATCACCAAATGATCGAGTCGTTTCAAATGCAGTCACAATCTCAATCTGATTGCGCGAATCGTATGCCTTGGTTACAACCACGTAGTAACTTTGATACACAAATGCAGAAAATGTGGTGTGCAAAATGTGGTGGGCAATATGTAGGACCAACTTCACCGGCAAATCCACCATGTGCAATAAAGGAAAAGTATCTTCAGGAACAACGACCTACAAAAGCTGAAATTATACCGTACGCTACAACTTTCCAAGATCCCGATAATATCTGGTCATATACCACTCGATTAATGTAAATATACCATATGGTATATTTTATGGGACCGTACTAAATGTTTGTTTTGAGTGTAAAAAGTTTGGTATAATTTTTTAACAATTAAAAATAAATTTTATTATTTTCTTTAAATATAATAAAAATGTCATATAACTTTAGTATAAAACGTCGAATTCCATTAACTGTTAATGATTTTAATGTTCCCGTTGGAGCTCTTTGGAGATATACTAATTCTTACTACTACTTAAATTTGAATACATATCATATCAAAATTAAGTAAAATCAATAATTTAATATTTAATAATTTACCAATGGAACTGTTAATTCTGAACCAGCATCTCTTTGCTGGAGTGTAAAACGGTTAGTGTAAATACACTATTTTTTAAATTATTTTTAGTTAAAAAATAATTTAAAATATTTTTATTCAATTTGTGCTACTATTTTTGGTACTTTTTTCTTCTTTTGCCATATAAACCCTTGTTTACGTAAAGTTTCAATACCTTGAGCCGCCGCTTTTTGTTGTGCATCTGCTTTTAAAGCGGCATATCCTCTACCAATTTCGACACGTGTTCCATTTGCAAATTTACGCCATACGGTAGAAATTGTACCTTGTCCAGGTTCTTTAGTCTCAGTATATTCTAAATTTTTAGGCCCAAGTTCTTCCTTGTTCTGGTCAAAAATTTCTTTTAGACGCGTTTTTTCATCCAGTAAATCTTCCCATTTAGTCGAAATACGAATTCCATCAAAAACAGAGCCTAATATATCATAGGCGATTGAATATCCAACTCCTACGCGAATCCGTGTATCGATAAGGAATTCTGTTACACCAATAAACGATTCAAGACTATCTTCAAGTAGATCTTTCTTTTTGGTATTGCGTTCTTCTTCCGAAGCGGATATATAAGGCCAAAAATTTAACCGATTTGCAATCTCAAAAAATGTTTGACGTGCACCGTAATTGATGCGAATACGGGCTACAATTTCTACTCCTTCGGGATTCATTAATTCAGGAAAACGACGATAAATGTACCACACAATAAATTTATTTGCAGTGACATCACCCAATTGCTCAAAAAATTCGTAGTTATTTACACTATCAGCAGAAGCAGCGGTGAATGCTTGTGCATATTTCTCCATTCCAGATTCATCCGTAAGTACATCAATATATTTATCTTTAATATTTGCTCGTTTTAATAGACTAATAATTAGCTGGCGAAATTCTTCACCTCGAACACCTGTATATGTACCAAAATATTCAACTTGATTATTAGGAAGATTATTAATATAACTATTAATATTCATGATCTTTTATTTTATCCAATATTTTTTTAGAAAATATTCAATTTTAAAAATAAAAGTTTAAAAGATAATATTTATAATATATATATACTATGAGTGATAAAGAAGATTCATATGACGAAGATGAACAAGATAAAGATGCAAAACAAGAATATACTATTATCCCATTACGTATATTAAAAGAATGTAAAGAGTACTATGAAACACATAAAAAAATTGTTATTCTTAAAAAATATATAGAAAATAAAGAAGCATTAGTTGAACTTAAAAAATTTTTAAATATTTCCAAATAATATTTATAGACATAAATTATATAATAAAATGAGTGTTGATAAGAAAAAAATTATGTATAAAACATTAAAAGCATTAAATACAATATGGCATCCTGATTCAACTTTGGTTTTTAAATCTTCAAAAGAGCGTTTAGTTATCGGTCGTTATATTGATAATGAATTTATTAGTATCGATGATACTACTTTAGAATTATGTAATACTTGGGGATTTAAATATGATGAAACTCTAATTGAAACAGAAGATAATAACGAAGAAGAAGAACAAGACGATAGTGAAAAAAATGAGAATGAATCAGAAAACGATGAATCTAACAGCAGTGATAATGAAGAAATAGTAGAATCCACCCCTCCGGTTGTCGCACCTCCGGTTGTTGCACCTCCGGTTGTCGCACCTCCGGTTGTTGCACCTCCGGTTGTTGCACCTCCGGTTGTCGCACCTCAAGTTGATGATAACATTATTCATAAGTTAACTGCTAATTATTCAGCACAATTAGATAGTTTATCAAAATCTCTACAAACTGATTTAAAATCTGTAAATGATAACCATAATATAAAAGTTAAAGAATTACAGTATAAATACGATCAGATGAAAAATAATTACGAGGAAATGAAAACAAATTACGAGGAAATGAAAAATAATTACGAACAGATGAAAAATAAATTTGAAGGAATTAAAAAATTATTTTCATAAAAATTTTTTTTTATATAAAAAATATTGTATTATATAAAATGCATTGTCTTCATAAAGATCATCACGATGGAATGAAATCCCGTCGTGTTTCTCGCAAAGTATCCCGTAAATCCCGTCGTGTTTCTCGTAAAATGCGCAAAGTGTCTCGCAAAGTGTCTCGTCGCATGTCCCGTAAAATGCGCAAAGTGTCTCGTAAATCTCGTCGCATGTCCCGACGCATATCCCGTAAAATGCGCAAAGTGTCCCGACGCGTGTCTCGCAAAATGCGCAAAGTGTCTCGTAAATCTCGTCGCATGTCCCGACGTGTGTCTCGCAAAATGAGCAAAGTCTCCCGCAAATCTCGTCGCATGTCCCGACGCGTGTCTCGCAAAATGAGCAAAGTGTCTCGTAAATCCCGTCGCATGTCCCGCAAAATGAGCAAAGTCTCCCGCAAATCTCGCCGTATGTCTCGTCGAAAAGATGCTGGATATGGTATGGATATGGATATGGATATGATGTAAATTACCAATTTTTAATTTTTAATACTTAATTATGTTATTAAAAATATAATCTAAATGTTATCAGAAATTTGTAATTGATGTACATGTAAATCTTCAGTGCGTCCTAAGCGCAATGAACGACCAAGTATTTGTGTTTGCATATCAGCTGTCATTTCATGATACAAAATAATATCGGTAGCTTCTTGTAAATTAATACCAGCACCATTAAAAGTACTATTAAGAAAAATAACTTTTATATTACCTTTTTTAAACCCATTGATAATTTTTTCTCTTGTATGAAAACTACCTTTAATAATACCACATGTAATATTTTTTTCACATAATACATCATAAATATTTTCAAATGTAATATCATATGCTGAAAAGACCAAAAATTTTCCATTTTGTTTCTTCATAATAATATCAACAATTTTTTCTATTTTTGTCATTGGACGTTCTTCTTGTGTATAATTTGTAAGCATCGTATCTTCATCACTATTATCGGTTGCAACATATACTAAATCGGAATTATCTATTGTTGTTCTACATAGGGGGCATTTATCAGATTTTTGTAACCACTTAAGCAAACACTCTCCACAGAATAAGTTTTGACAATTAGGCTCTAATACTGGTCTTGTAATATTATCTAAACAAATATTGCAAGTATTACTAAGCATATTGTTAAAACGTTTATCTAATTCTTCTAATTGTACCATAATTTTGTCTTTTCGTACAACCCATTCGTTCATCCGTTCCTGGTCATTACGAATTGTGTAAATTCGAATTTTGGTTTCAATTTCTTCTAATTCTTCTAGTTTTTTACGTTTAACTAAATCAATTATATTACTAGTTTTATTACCACCAAGTGCTATAATTGCACCTTCGATATTACCCGCTTCAATCATGGTCGATACATTAACTGAAATAAATCCGTGTACTGCATTAAAAATTGGTTGATAACAATTGTGATAATAATAATGAGTACTTGGCATTGCAAACGACGCTTTCACAAACTCTAAATTATTACGAATAATCATCCCTCCAAAATTAGTTTCAAAATCCCACCAACCTGTGCCAATTATATCTTTCATAAAACTATTTCGACAATTACGATGATGTGGAGTAATTGCACTTGGAGTTGCGCTTATAAGCCACACAAAACCTGCATATACTTGTTTCATCGATGGTACTTTAAGATGGCCTGGTTCATCAAATATAAAACGTTTCCAGGCTATTTTTGAAAATAATCCAATCAATCGATTATACATGCTGGGTGTTACTAAGACAACATCGTAGTTCCATGGATCAATTGTATCGATATTATTTTTATTTGTTAAGACTGATACTTTCAAATCAGTATATTTTAATTCTTTTTCCCATTGATGAATAATAGAAGAAGACATTAATATTAAAGTAGTCGGTATTTTGTCTAGTCGTTTAACGTTTCTTGATTTTATTAAACCGGCTGATTCCGTTATCGTATATTCATGAATAAATGGAACGGATAAATCCCATTCCATTTTATCTCTAGCGATAAGTGCAATCATAGAAATTGTTTTACCGTAACCAGTTGGATCACTTTGAATCCCAATTTTAGTCTCTATAATTCGATTATTTTTATGCACTACTTGTTCTCTTTCTAATTTTTCCATTTGATATACCGATGCTAATTGATGTCTAAATAGATTAATTTTTACATTTTTAGGTTGTGGAATTAATGGTATATAATTATAAAGATCCTCCTCTTGATTGTCGATATCCATTTTAATTAAATTCTATATTATTTTAAATGTATATTATTTTTTATTATGTATATATATAATAAAAATGTCTTGTTATCATTTAATAAAAATAAAGAAATCCACTAATCCTGATAAAAAATTAATGGCTATTTTTGAGGATTGCCACACTGATCGACGCAAAACGGTACACTTTGGTGCTGCCGGTATGAGCGATTATACCATTCATAAAGATCCAGAACGCAAAAAACGCTACATGACACGTCATAAAAGTCGTGAAAATTGGCGTGATCCTACAAGCGCTGGTGCTCTGAGTCGTTGGATTTTATGGAATAAACCTGGTTTACGAGCTAGTATAGCTGATTACAAAAAACGTTTTAATTTATAAGTTAAAATAAAATATCAACTAATAATAAATAATATGTCAAAAATAATAATACACATTAGTGGAGCGTCTGGTTCTGGTAAAACTTTTTTAGGTAATCAATTAAAAGAAAAATTTGGTAAAAAAATAATTGTTAAGGATTTAGATGATTTACGTGATGAATTTATACGAATATTCTACGGAGATAAAAAATGGACTTATATTAATGAAAAAGAATATCAAAATTTTATTGATACTTTTATTGATAAACAAAAGAAACCAATTGTTTTTGTTGGATTAAATGACAATACGGTATATGGTAAAAATAAAAGTTTGTATTATGATTTACATTCATATTATAATTATTATATTGATATTGATCATATGCTAATAGTTAAACAAAAATGTTTAAGATTATTAGATTACATACAATATGATGAAATGGCGATGAGAGATTTAATTGAAAATAATCAACTTTTTGTTAAAATGTTTTCACAAGCAGTTAAAAGAGAATGTAGTGCAAAAGAAACTATAAAAATTAATAATAAATGGAAAAAGGATTATGAAAAACAAGGTTATAAATTAATGTCAAGAGAACATATTTTCAAAAATGTTTCAAAAATTTTACACCATTGAAGATTTAAAACGCCGGTTTTTAAAACACAAAGATTTAAAATTAACTGCTGAATATTTTGATGTTACAGCTCAACATTTAGGACAAATACTTAGAGATTGCAAGACTAAACTTATTAAAAACCATTTTTAAAGAATTTTACTGCTTCAAAAAAAATTGATTTTTAATTTACAGATTATTTATTAAATATAAAATAATATGTCAAAAAGTTTAAATAATTTCTGTGAAAGTTTAGTTAATGGTTCAAATCCAAGATACACTTATTCTCAACCATCAATTTCTGAACAAGTTGCTTGGCAAGTTAAAAAGGAAGAAGAAGCTCGACAAGCACAACTAAATGATACAGTGAATAGAATGCACAAAGCACAATATGATACTTCATTTTCTAATCCTTCTTATACTACACCATATCCTTCTTATACTACACCAAATCCTTCATCTTTTTCAAACTATACTTATGGTAAGTAAGTTTAAGTATAGTTGGGAAAGTGATAATTGAATTTAATAAAAATGTCTTATAAAGCACCGATTCGTTTCCCCATTATTCCATATAATCCACTAGAATTACTACTAAAATTTAACCTTAAAAATAAAGATTTAAAAGCATTGTTTTAAATCTTCAAGGGTGTAAAGGATATTTTAAAAATAAAAATTTTTAAAATTTAATCGTAATCTAATTATCGTCTGAATCGCTAGAGTCATCTTTATCACGACGATTGCGTCTTGATGATAACACTTGACGATCACGAACTGAATCTTTTCCAGAAGATGATTCTTTACCACTTTTAACACTTTTTTGAGTGGTATTTTTTTGAGATGCTAGTAATTGTTTTACTAACATTTTTTCCTGGCGTTCTACCATTTTTTTCAATTTAACTTTAAGATCGTTTGAAAATTTATCAACCAATTTATCAATTTCTTCATCCATACTAGACATTTTTATATTAATTTTTAATCTCTTTAAAACATAATTTGTAAATAATTATTTTTTAGAACGCAATTGAACAACAGTACAGTTACGCGTTCCGATTCCGTATGTATCTTGTGGTTTATGATAAACATCACCGCTCATCAATAACACAAGACCGGCTTCTATTTGTACTTCAATTTTTTTAGAATATTCATTTTTGTAACCAAAACAATTTAATAACCAATCTATAAAAGAGGGTTCTTCGTCAAATAAGTCGATATTTCCACCGTGAATGGTATTATCTTTTTGTGTATAGATAATACAGGTGTAGACTTTCCATTCCGTACCTCCAAAATTATCTATATGAATAGCAAGCGGTGTTTGTACACAAGTATTTTCAGAAGTAGATCTATATGAATGACGTTCTAAAATACCTTGATTCTTATAGACTTTACACCCTGCTTCAGTTAACAGTGTATAGGCTAATATTAGAATATCAGGTTCATCAATTAAGTTATAAGATGTGATTATTTTATCGGTAAATTTCATAGATTTATTTAATGATTCTATTATATTAGTTGGTAGATAGGTTTTTAACACAGCTCCATGTTCATGGTTTGCTGGGAGAACTGTTTCGAAAATATATTTCATGTATATAAGTAAGTATATTTATATACAAAAAATTCAATTTTATTGCGAGTAATAACTTTTACAAAATTATTTTCTATTAAATATCGCCTTCGTATATCATGATTGCTTTCCGAATATATAAGTCAAAATCTACATCCGAAATATAATTTTTAAACTCTTCGTAGAGTTCTTCGCGAATTGCTAACATATTTGCGCGGAAAAATAATAAGAAATGTTGTCGATTTGAAAAATGCGATGATTTGATGGTCATTTCGTTATATACCTGCTCCGCAAAGTCTTCAATACAACTGGTGATTTTATCTTCCCGATCGGTGCTTAAATATTCAGCAACAATATCGGTCATTTTTGGGCGATCTGTGATAGATTTAGAAGCAGTAAGTTTATAGATAACGCTATTTTTAACCGCGCAATGCGTATTTAACCATAATTCTATAACATCATGTAACTTACCAGTACGAAAAATCGAATCCTGTTCTGTAATTTTTCGCACCATTGCATTTAAACGACCGGTAAAATTGGCTACTAGTTGATCACTCCACGATATGCGAATATTAAAGTCACCAAACCCAGAAATCACATTGATTAAACGACTAGCAAATCCGGTGGAACACGTACCGGACATTTCTTCCAATTCTTCCAATAAACGTGTAGTCATTTCGTCTTTGGAATCATGGGTTTGTAAATAACTGTAAATTTTTAAGAAAATATTTACGAGTGTATTATTATATTTCGAATACAATGCACGGTCAATATAAATACGATTTAAAGCGACCCGGATACGCTGTTGTCGTTCATCCGCAAGTGTGCACTCGGATGTGCAGTATTCATGTTCCTCTTGTATACACAGTTCACAATACTTGCACTTTTTACTGTTATTTGGATGCGTATTTTTAATCCTATTATTTTGCACTATATGTTCCTTTCTATCTTTTAAAATAAGCTCAATTTGCGCATTTGCATAATCAAAATCGATGTAGTTATCACCTATTTTCAGTAAATCAATAGTGGATAAAAATTCAAGGACTTCCGCGACTGATTCTTCAATTTTTTCGTTATGTACATTTTGTGCATTATCAAAAATAGTTTTAACATTGCCACCAACCGTGCCTAAACTCATAATGATCGAACGTGCGATTATTTTATTGTATTCACAGCCAACGTTTAAGATCACGTCAGCCGCATCGGCACGACGGTCGTAATCCAAGTCTTGATCGCGTGCAAACGTTAATAATTTAAATTCAATATCATCCCGTATTTTAGCATCGTCCAAGGGCGATTTTTGTAGTAAATATTGACCTGCTAAAATTCTGTAATACACCAGATTGTATGAATCGTCAAGAAAATCTAAACAGGCATTTTTAATAAAGAATTCAGATGATGATATATTCTTTCTCTCCAGTGACAAAATTGATTTATATCGGTAATCACAATTAATTGTGGAATCGGCGATTAACTGTCGAAAGTAAGTATCGGCTTCCATTTTATACTGTGTGCATGCCATTAAAGTGACAATTGTCTCAATTTTACAAGGTGTGGGAATACCGGTTAAATTACAACAGGTGTTATTTAGTGCGTTGTAAGCTCTTTTAGTGCGTAATTCATTGCGATTTCTTACCGCTATATTGCTCTCTTTTTTAATCTCCTTAAGCGATTCTTCATCATTCTCGTTAATATCTTCTTCATCTTCGCTAAATGCGAGTAAACTTTTTGCGGCTTCTATTTTGATAATCGGTGGTATATCAGATAAAGTGCATAAATCATAGAGAAAAATTTCTAATATTTTAGTACCGGAAAATTGATACATACCGGTTAAACCAGAAATTAGCTCTAATGGATATTCAATCTCCATTCCTTTACAATACTCGGTAAAAAAATTGAGTCTAGTGTTATTTGATAACGATAAATCGCGAATAATTTTTGGAAAATCTGTAATCTCGGTTTCGTTAATTGGTGGTTCTTTATTTTCTAAGAATTCTTGTTTATCTTCTAAATCAATTAAAGTCGACATTTTTATTATTAATATATTATTTTTAGATCTTTAATAAAATTATTATATAATAATTTTACCGTTATATAATAAAAATGTCTTTTAATTACAGTATTGTAACTCCAATAAATAACAATACTGAAGTATTTAATCCTTATTGTTTTTCAGCTGCATCAGATGGATATTTATACTTTATAGCATATACTCCTCAAAATAATACGACTGGTATATATAAAATTTCACTAAGTGTTAGTCCTTATCCATCAAATGATTCTGCTGTTCTTGTTTTAAATTTATCCGATTCATTTTCTGGTAGTGCTGCTATGACATCATATTATAATACAAATACAAACAAAACTGAATTATATTTATTAAATACCAGATCAAGCCCCTATAATATTTATGTTATATCTGATGTTAATAACCCTGTACTTTCAGGATTTACTACTCTTCCATCATCACAATCAGTTAATGCATTACCACAATTAGTAGCTAATAATAGTTATTTATATACATCTATGACTAATAATGGATATGGAACAGATTTAATACAAATTAGTTTATCAAATCCTACACAAAAAGTAATAAGAGTATTTAATAATAATCAACAGTATTTTGGAATGACATTTGATAATAATAATAATTGTTATATACTTCAAAATGATCAAATATTACAAATTAATGTGAACAATTTTAGTTCTAGTTCTTCTTATAATGAACAATGGTTTATTTTACCAAATAATATTAATAGAGTATGTAATTTAGCATATAATAATTATGACGGTTATCTATATTATATATATATTGACAATAATAATAATAATTTGTTTGCACAAATTAAAGTATCTAATGCATCATTAATAACTGATAACTATTTCTCTAATATTTCCTTTATTAATAACAAAACTTATGTTAATCTTGTAATACATGATAATAATTTTTATACTGGTACTGATAGTAACAATACTATTTATTATATACAAAATCCAAATCTAATAATTCCATGTTTTAAAGAAGGATCTCAAATTTTATGTCAACAAAATAATGTAGAAGTATATGTACCGATCCAAAATATCCGTAATGGCACACTTGTAAAGACCCTACTAAATGGTTACTTACCAGTTGAGATGATTGGTGTTAAAACGATCTTTAATAGCGGAGATGATAAACGTGTAAAAGATCGGTTATATAGACTATCTGTAGATAACTATCCAAGTTTATTAGAAGATTTGGTGCTTACCGGACAACATGCTATCCTGGTAGATAATATTACTAATGAATTAGGTGTTGAGATAACAAATGTAATGGGTAGAGTATATACTACAGAGGGTAAATTCCGATTACCAGCGTTTATTGATATGAGTTCAATACCATACGAGGTAAATGGTACTTTTAATATATACCATTTAGCATTACAAAATGAAAATTATTACGGTAATTACGGTATATACGCAAATGGATTATTAGTGGAGACATGTTCAAAAAGATATTTAGCAGAAGTAGCGCAAATGGATTTATTATAATTTAATTTATTACAGTAGTTCACTCGATTCGTTATAATGTTTATCTACAACATCATTATTTAACATGATATCTCTTTGGGAAACATCTAATTCATATTCTTCAATTAGTGGTCTTGGTTTTCGAACGTAACAGCATTTAAAACATGTTGTGAATGTATTACCCATATTATTATTTTTATTTATAAGAAGTTTTAATTTTAAATTTTATATTACATTTAAAATAATTTATTCTATATAATTAAATGCATTCTGCGTATATTATAAGTCTAAAAAAATCAGAGCATTTATTAACGGAATTGGCTAAATACAATGTGAGTGGAACTTTTATAACCGGAATTGATGGTAAAAAACTTAATAAACTAGAATTAACTAAAGAAGTAGGTTCGTTTTATAGTACTATTTTACCACGTAGTGTAATTGGTTGTGGTTTATCCCATATACTTGCATGGCGAGAATTTTTAAAAACCGATAAAGAGCATATAATCATATTTGAAGATGATGTAATACTTGAACCCAATTTTGATGAACTATATACGAAAGCAATTGAGAATGTACCACGCGATTTTGACATCTTGTATTTAGGATGTTTTGGGTGTCATTCAGACCGTAATTTTTTTACAACAATTGGAGATAAATTACAACTGTCAACTGGTCCGATGCAAACAGTTAATCAGTATATAAAAACACCAAACATTGCATTGGGAGCGCATGCATATGTAATATCTCGTAGAGGTGCGGAGACCTTAATTCGATTACTTGACAAAAAATTATATTTTCATATCGATTATTGTCTACAGAGATTGGCAAAAGCAGAAAAGATTAAAACATACGTAACTACACCCCGAATCGCCTACCAAACATCAACTGATAGAGTAGAATTATCGAGTAACGCTAACAATTCACACCCTTTGTTATTTAACTATTTACTATCAAATATTCATATCGATAACAAAGTACGCTTAAACTATTTATTTACGGTATCCATTTTGACTATAGGTCCATTTAATATTACTATTTGGAGTATAATATTCTTATTAATAGGTATATTTTTAGGGAATCGAAATTTTAACTTTAAAGATATCACATTTGTATATTTGTTATTATCTATTCCAGATCTATTAATCGGTAATGTAAGTAATATAGTATGTCATTATTTCTTATTAATAACGCCATTTTTCTTAATAAAAAATAAAAATGATATTTAAATATATTAATAATAAATACATAATATATTTACAGATGAATAAAAATAAATGTGATAAAGGGTGTTGTACAATTCTAATAAAACCGTATAATAATAAAATAAATATCGATTATACTAATAAAAAAAGACGATATAAAGCAGGTATTTTTATATTTGATCCGCAAACTGAAAAAGTATTATTAGTACAATCAAAAGGTAATTTATGGGGACCACCAAAAGGTGGTATGCAAGAAAATGAAACCGAATGTATGTGCGCTATGCGCGAATTAAGAGAAGAAACAGGTATTAATATTATTTTAGAACCTAATTGTCGTTTTACAAAAATTCAGAATAAAGCAATTTATTTTTACGTAGAAAGACCAGAATGTGAGATACAGATTCAAGATACTGTACCAGATAATGATGCTAATGCAGTAACGTGGATTACCTTATCATGTCTTGAACATTATATAACAAATGGCGCGATCGAACTAACAAAACATTGTATTATAGCGTTTTCGCGATTTTTAAATAAAAATTTCGAAAATACTTATTAGTCTAAATTCTTTTCTTCTCGCAACGATATATAAATATAAATATAATAATGAATAAAATTGCAGCTACAACAGATATTACAACATAATTTTTACTAATTATTTCAGGATCAAGATTAAATACTACTTTGCGATTTGATTTATATTTTTCCTTGATATCTTTTTTCATGCTCATTTTTAATCCTTTAATTGATACTGTACCTAATTTTTGCGGATTGGGTGGATAACCATACCAGTTACTGTAAAGAGTAATCACATAATAACCGGTTTTATCAAAAAAATTCGGACGACAACTTGGAACATTACAGCTCGTATCTACTACACCACTAATAAGTTTTCCATCATAAATAGTATCACTACCATTAATGGTAATGACAACAACATTATTATTTTTAGCGATAAAATCAATAAATGCGAGATCTGGTTTAATATAAATCATCGGAATTTTGGTAATACTATTATCAAACATTACAGCATCAAATCGTAAAATATCATATGATGCATTTGCTTCCATTTTATTCTTACTAAATTTAAATAAAATTTTATTTAAATTTACAATATATAAATATACAAATGATAAGAGGAAAAGAAGAATACTATGCATCCTCTACAAACGCTTACCCTTGTTTTTCTAATATAGTTAATTATGGTTGTGATTCACAGACTGCTAAAATTATTGTACCTACACCAGTTACATTTAAACCAATTTTATTTAGTAATATGAAACCACATCCGATGCCCCAACAAACGATTAAATTTACACCGCGAGTGTGTAATACCTATAATACAATGGCGATTTATCCCCAGCCTAAGTCGTGGAATTAGAAATATTTTCAGTTGATTATAATGTATTTATTTTATATATCTCTTTATATCGTTCAGGATCAGCCCTTAATATTCGGAGTTTATCTTTTTCTAAATCTATAGGATCTGTAGGTCTTGGTACAAAATATGCTTTCACGCATTTATTTTTATCATCAAAATTTTCACTTAAATATGAAATAGTCACAAAAATCCGTTTAGCATCGTTGATAAATGCAGAATTAACAGGTTCTGGATTACCATGCCACGAATAATCATTACAAGTAAATAATATTAATCTATTAAAAATAGGTTCTATAGAATCTACTTTCTCATGTATACTATTCATATCTCCTTTCCAAATTTCAAGTTTACAATCATATTCACTTTTCCAGTTACTACTAAGATATATACCAAGTGTTAGTTGTTTTTTAAGCATATTTACAGGATGTAATCCAGCATCTCTGTGAATATCTAATTTATCACCTTTATCATATTTATGAACACCCCAAAAATTTCTTGTATTATCTAAACTTAATTTATACCCACATATATTAGATAATTTATTTACAAATTCTGTAGATTGTAATTCATCAAATAATAACTTTAAATTAGTAGGAAAATTAAACTTATCTCTTAAAGTATATTTTTGTTCAAATGGATTACTATATCTATCCCATTCTGAGTCCGGAATATTTAATATCTCATTTTGTATTAAAGTAGCAAAATTTTTATGAATAAAATTATCTTTTACCAAATATGGATACGGTAAAGTATCTTGGTAATCATATGGTGTAATATTTATATCATTTAACATTTTATATATATTTAAATTATTATTTAAATATATTTTTATTAATCCATGCATTTAAACTAATTCTATTTAGTAATATGAAAACTATTAAATTTACACCGCGAGTTTGTAATACCTGTAATACAATGACCATTTATCCCCCAGGCTAAGGTCCCGGAATTAAGAATATTTTCGATTGATAAAATATTATTCTAAATATGGTAAAAGAGGTTGGGCTAATGTAGAATATCTACACTTAACTGTTTTTAAATACTCTAATGTTATATCTGGTATACCCACATTAAACCATAGATGTTGGATACGTAAATTTTCCGATATAGGTGATTCTTTTGACCAAATTAAATCAGATTCAAATATTCCAGGCCAGAAAAAAGCATCTGTATCTAAGATTTTAATATGCTGTGGTATTGATCTAGATATACAACCTGGTAAATACACAGATGCTTGACCCCAACCTTCTGGGTGAAAATAACCATAATAATTAGAGATCCACATATTTATAAAAGGGGCATTTGGTTCAGCCATAATGATTGCATTACATAATAACGGAACACCATCGTGTTCGTTTATATGTTCTATACCCATAACAACTGAATTTGTTAATAGATCATCTATTGGTTTTACACATATTGTATCAATATCAAGATAAATACCACCTTCTCGTTGTAATGTTTCAATACGATATTTATCAGCTTTATGTGCATATTTTGTGATTAATTTATCACCCCAATACATAACATCTGTATCAATTTTTCGATAGACAATTAGAGATTTGGTTTTTTCCCACCATTCTCCATGTGGTTCATTAAAACAATGAAAATTTATAACATCAGGTTTTATAATTACTGATGCAGATAACACAGCTAGATAAAATAACATCTTAAATTCTTCAGTCTGTTCTTTAAAACCAAAAACAAAATGTACATTTTTTGGTATTCTTGACATTTAATAATATAATAACAAATTTTTAAATAAGTAATAAAATTGAATTTAAAAAAATAATTTCTATATTTAACTATAGAATATGACAACTACTTCCATTTTTGAATATAAACAGAATATTTTCGATTCTAAAGAAGAATGTTTACAATCGTTAACCCATCGAAAGCAAACTAACGTAAGATATAAAAATTTTAATCATAATGTATTTCATGCCGGTGATGAAGAGCAATTCTATCAATATAGCAGAATTGAGAATAAAAGAGAGAATAATATATCTGATGTATCGTTAGAAAATAATATTTTTAAAAATGAAAAAATTAACTATTGGTCAGGATATAATAATTTAAATGCTGTGGACGTGAATAATACCTTTAGATATATATTTAATAAATTTAAAAAAGGTATATTTGTAAAAATAGTAGATAATAAATTAACAGTATTTTTACCATTTTCAAAAGCTAATTTTACAAATGAATGGAGTAATCAGATAAAAGTAGATCCGAGTAAATATGGAAGTGTTAAAGATTTTATTAGTCATATTTGTAGTCTAGATAATAAACAATTTAATCCAATACGTGTAAATGCTCATATAAATAAATGGTACGCAAATAATTGTCTAGTTAGATATGAATATCCCATATCTGAGAATGAGACAAATGTGTCTATTTTTAAACATTTATTAGAAACGTTATGCGCTGAACGAAAAGTACCCGATGTAGAATTTTTTGTCAATAAACGTGATTTCCCATTATTGACAAAAAATGGTACGGAACCATATAACAACATTTGGAATTCTACTACCAAACGATTAATTTCACATCATTACGACCGTTATTTGCCGATCTTATCAATGGCTGGTAATGAAAGATATGCAGATATTAAAATTCCGACTCCAGAAGATTGGGCTCGAGTACAAAATTATGAGGATAAGTGGTTTGCTCCCAGTTGTCGTCAATATGTCTATAATTTTGATAAAGTGTCGTGGGATCAGAAAATACCGACCGCCGTATTTCGCGGTGGTACAACCGGTAAAGGAGTTACTATAGAAAACAATATACGTTTAAAATTAGCGTATTTATCCACTATTACAGAACCAGATGAAAATGGTGTTAAATATATCGATGCGGGAATTACTAATTGGAATATTCGACCCCGTAAAATCGAAGGTGAAATGTATTTACAGACAATCGAGATCGATAAATTACCGTTCGGTTTAGTACCTAAATTAACTCCTGAAGAACAATCTGCTTATAAATATATTATTAATGTCGAAGGTCATGTATGTGCTTTTCGATTATCTCTAGAGTTAAGTATGGGATGTGTTATATTACTAGTGCAATCTGAATGGAAAATGTGGTATAGTCATATGTTAAAACCAAATAAACATTATATACCGATCCAAAAAGACTTATCTGATTTAGTCGAGAAGATTAAATGGTGTAGAGAAAATGATGCTAAATGTAAAAAAATTGCAGAGAATGCAAAGGAATTCCACGCTAAATATTTACAAAAAGATGGTGTATTAGATTATATGCAACGTATATTAGTTGATATACAAACCAATGCTAGTAGTTATCTGTATAACTCAATAGCACCAATCGATAATCAAATTATGTGTGAATATAATACAATTTGCACTAATTACCCGGCTACACAAAAAACTGTAATGGATATAAACACAATACCTATGACAAATGGCCGAACATACGGTTTATTAAAAAGTATTGAATATTTGGTTAATTTTGTTAATAAGAATAGTGATTTTGAAATAGTAGCAACAGAAGATAAAGATGAGATATTTCGCAATAAATTAGGAGTGATACGAAAATTTAATTTGGCAAATTATACTTTTGCTGTAAAAACAACCAGTAGTACACAAAAACGTAAAGAGCATATACATGAAACATTTATAAGTTTACATTGTTTAAATAAATTATCACGTTATATACCTAATTTTGCCTATATTTTTGGATTTTACGAAAAAGGTGATACTATAAATGTCATAACTGAATATATTGGTGGTATTACTATGTACGATTATATAAAAAGTGATAAATTTTGTCTACAAGAATATATATTAATTATTATACAACTTGCACTGGCAATTAAAGTAGCACAAATTAAATGCGGTTTTATTCATTATGATTTGACTCCTTGGAATATTATAATTCAAAAAATCCAAAACCCAGTCCATTTTGATTATGCAATTAATCATGATCAAATTTATCGTATTAAAACCAATATAATTCCGGTAATTATTGATTTCGGGAAATCGCATGTGATCTATAACAATGAACATCATGGTTTTATTAATATGTATAAATCTAGTAGTATTCAGGATATTGTTACTCTAGTAGTAACTTCGCTTACTCAAATTTTGGGTGAAAAACATTTAAATTTAACTGATATACATACAGTACTTAATATATCTAATTTTTTAACCAATACTCAATACCAACGAAAAACATTTAAAAACATAAAAGAATTACGTTCATTTTTAAATATGTCACATAAATATACTGAATTAATTTCACAAGATAAATATGAACTAGAATTACGTGATCCATTAGATTTTATTAATTATATAAATACAAATATTGACCATAAATTTGCCCTGTTATTATCAGTAACATCATCGTATAATTCAATTATGAACACATGTAATGCTAAACAAATATTTCACTATATATTAGCTAGTTCATTAGAGTCGCGTTTAGAGACTTTTACTGATGTATTTAAAAGTATTAACCACATACCAGTAAATCAGGAAAATGAAATATTATGGTATAAGAGTATACATTATTTAGAAAATATTATCGAAAGTACAAAAAATAACTTGTTAGTATTTTTAAAGATAAATAATATTGATAATAAACCATATCAAAAATTATATTTAGAAAGTATACATTATCTTGATAAATTATATAATGATAAACCAGTGTTTAAGAATAATCCGGATATTTTGAATTTTGACTTGGCAAAATATCGTAAAATTAAATATTCCGATGAAACATTTTTGGAACCAGATAAAGTTTTGTCATTACTTAAATCAATAGATTATAATAATTTTAAAGTACCTGATTTTATCGTTCTTGATAATATATATGATATTTCTTTATATCGAGGAAAGTACAAATTAGCCAATAAGAATATCGTGTTTAACCAAATAAATATTCCAAAAATTAAAGAATATGTAGCTGATTTTATTAGTTTAAAACGCGTAGCTGAAGTTATTTACAAATCAGATGCTGCTATGGTAGAAACATATATACATAATGAAAAATATATAAAATACAAAAATGCATATAATGAGATATTTAAATATTTATAAAAAATTATATCTAACTTTTACCAAAATAAAAATAAAATTTAAAATTTTCTTTGTGTCAATAAAATATAAGATGTTAGACAATAAATTCTTAGTTATACTTATTAGTTTAGTACTTGCAGTATTTGCATTATGTAATATGAACTTAAATAAATCACCTGATGTATATGAAGGCTTAGGCATGTTACCCAGTTTTGTAACTAAAGTAGATGTAACGGCTGCTGCTTCTCGATCAGCCGCAAACAAGGGTGCTTTCTTTTCAGTTCCTGGTACTTATCAAGCAATGCTCAGTCCTCGTTTCTCTAACATTCAATATGGAGCCGATATTCGTTACAATATGCCCAGTTATGCCAACCAAGCCGTACCACACGATGCCTTATCTTTTGGAGATATGGCTAAAGCTAATTATTCTCGGGAGAATTTTGATTCAAGTGAAGGAGTACCCAGTTGTTATAAAGGTGGTGTTCCCAAAGAATTTCACACCGGAGCACCTTTAACTCCCGCTGGTTATGCTGATGGTAATTATAATGAAGTGCTAGATGCTGCTTATAGCGATTCATCTGCACCCGAAATTACTTCAATGATTCCCGTTGGTGATATGACCACTATTAATGCACTTGGCGAGACTGTTATGCCTATTGTTTACGATCGTTATATTTATGCCAATCGTAGCAACTGGCTACGCTCACGTGGTGATAAAATTCGTGGCGATCTACCCATTGTGCCTTGTGGAGATGGATGGTTCCGACCTTCTGTCCAACCCAATATCGATCTTGAACAAGGTGCCTTAGCCGTTCTTGGTGGTCAGTTCAACGAACAAGGCAATTCTTTGGCTGATTTGGTGTATGCGACATCCGGAAATTCGCAAACCGCTATTAGCGGTATTAACATGGTTAATCAATCTAATCAGTTCACCGGAACTACATTGGCTGGCCAACGTGATGTACAGATTTCTGCTTTCCCTTAAATATTATTAGTATATATTAAATTTATACTCACAATTAGTATAAATTTAAAATTGATTTTTTATATATAAATTTAGATTATATAATAAAGCTATGTCTAACAAAGAAGATTGTGGAATATGTTGCGAATTTATTAATAAGAGTAACCGTAAAAAGATAGTTTGTCCAAATGATAAATGCGCATTATTGTGTTGTCGAATGTGTTTTGTGACTCATTTAATGAGTTCTGGTGTAAATCCGGCATGTATGCAATGTAAAAAGGATTTCTCTTCCGATTTTCTAATGGAGAATATTACCCAAAAACAATATAAAGATTACACCGATTATACCACTGAATTATTGATCGAAGTGATTAAGGGTCAATTACCCGAATGGCAAGATGAAGCAAATAGAATATTAGTTGATCGACGATTTACTGCTTTGTACGATGAAAAATATTCTGAATTACTCGCAGTAAATAGTAATATATCGAGTATTAAAAAATCATTAGAAAACATTTATTCTAAGTCTGGTATTAATAGAATTAATCCATTTAAGAAATTTTCTCATTATTCTGATAGTCTATATGTTATACGTTTTTTACTAGATATTTGGAATACTGATTATAATTGTATATGCTCTTTATGTGATAAACATGTATATAACACAATTAATATATATACTTGTAGATGTGGATTCAAGAAATGCAATCATTGTGTTAGTTTTTGTGTTCTTTTAAACGATACAAAGTGTGTATGTTGTGAAGAAGATGAGTTTACACTTGAGCAAATTAAGGAAATTACATCTAAAACTTATTTTAATAAATTTTTTAAATCTAAGAAGCAAACTGAAAATAAATTAGAAATTGATAAACATAAAAATACCGGTCTTTCTCTGATAAAACAAAAAATCGATGTTAATACTACTTTTACAGATATAGCTTTTGAGTTTCAAAAATTAAAAAGTGTAATGCATGAACCTGATAAAAAAGAAAAAGTTGCGCGGTTTATTAAAAAATGTCCTAATAATGATTGCCGGGGATTTCTTTCTACTGCTTGGAAATGCGGTTTATGCGCAGACTTTTTCTGCAGTGATTGTCATGTAAAAAAAAATGGAGCACGAGATGAGAACCATGTATGTAATGAAGCGGAAAAAGAAACTGTCGCAATGCTAAAAAAAGATACAAAACCTTGTCCCCGTTGTGGAACACCGATTGACCGATACACAGGTTGTAATCAAGTGTGGACTCCTTGTTGCAAAATTGCGTTTGATTGGAGTACTGGTAAAATAGTAACAAATGAACGCATTCATAGCCCTGAATATTATGACTATATGAGACGAACAAATAACGGAATTGTTCCACGTGAGGTTGGAGATAATCCATGCGGTGAAAGAGTTAACGAATATGATTTTTCGAATAGTCTATGGGATAACAAACTCAATAGGTATACACTTAATGCTCAAAAATGTATGGATTATTATAGACTTACAGAACACGTAAATGCAGTTCAAATACCTCTTTTACCGTATAATCTAGGAGAAATCGATTATTCAAAATTAGGTGTTAAGTATTTAATAGGCGACATCGATGATATTAAATGGAAAAAGAGTTTAAAAACGGACATCAAACGTGAAAAACGTGAAAATGAAGTATATCACATTTTGAATATGTTTGTTAATGTAATGGAAGATTTATCTCATGATATTATAAACGACAAAAATACTGTTAAATTTATAGATAGCGCTGATAGTTTAATCAAGTATGTAAACGAACAAATTGGAAAAATAAATAAAAAATATAAAAGTGTAGAGAAAAAATATTTTATTTCTGTCTAAAAGTATTGCACGATACCATTTTTAATTTTATATTTAATAGTATAAAATTGAATAATAATTATAAATATACAAAATAATATATTATATGTCGCAAAATAATGAATTTGAATTTTTAACATGTATGAGTGAATTAGAGGAAGCAGACCGTTATATATCATTTCTAATTCCATCAATTGCATTTCAACAAGGATTTTTAACAAGTAAAGAAATAATATATGTGCGTAATACATGTACCTACTTATACCATGACTTAAAAGACTTTGCACATTTTACTGCGTGTAAAGAATTAGGAATAGAAAAGTGTGGTAAATATGAAAAATACTCAATTAGGAAAACTTACTACTTTGTGATGAATAGACTATATAATGAGATTATTAATATTAATAACAATTTGCATATATGTATTGTCTATCATGTATATCAATTGTTTCTAACTAATCCACATATAACACAATATGAATTAACTGATAAACTAATATACGAATTTTTGATGTTTATTGAACTTGTTATTTTAAATAAAACCCATTGTAGTTTTAATTCGTTTAAAGTATTAAAATTTATACTTTCGCATATAAATATACGAGTCTCGTTATATAATTCATATAATAGCGAACAATCTTTATTAACGAATTTAAGAAATTGGATATCTGTTTTTGAATGTATAAATCAAGACTGTAAAATTAATCGGAATATATGTATTATAAAGAAAATAAATAAAATAACAAGTAGTTTATATAATAAAGCAATTATTTATCGTCCTATCACAGCATTATCTGGATTAAATACTGGTAAACGCGGTGGTTATTATATATTGCATAATAACAAAAAAATTTACATATAAATAAAATTGATTTTTTAAAGTGTATTTCAACTGATATGTATATGACTACTGTATATGTTGATAACTGGGTACCTTGTTCAAATGTACAAGGTAATTTAGACGATATTAAAATTGGCGCTTCGGTAAAAATCAAGAATAATGGAGAACGTTTTTTTGTAAAAGTAACATCTGTTAAAGATAACGGTATCATACAAGGAATTGTTGATAACCATTTAATTAGAGAAAAACCTTATGATTATGGAAGTGTTGTAGAATTTAAACGAGAACATATATGGGTTGTTCATACAGAACAATATATGGAATCTACAGCTCCGCAGATCGGGATAATTATTGAAAAATTATTAGCCAAAGGTTTTACTGAAAAACAAGTATCTTCTATATTATCACGATTAATAACACATCCTATTGATTAATAAAATAAAATCAAATTTTTTCTTATATAAATATTTATATAAGAAATTTTTTAAAAAAATTATATTAGTTTTTTAAATTTAAGTTTTTGTTTCTCTACTATTTCACCTTTTTTAGCTTCATTTATTTGCTTAAATACAGATAATGGATCATCTACTCCGTTATCACGAAGTACTCGAATGATATCATGTTCACTTTCCGATTTCTTTTTTGGTAATGCACGATCCTTATTTTCTACAACAATAGCAGTATTATTATATTTTAATCCTGGTTGATCTTTTTCTTTAAGATATACTAAAATTCTCTCTTCTATATTTTTAGCCCGTTTTCGTAAGACACGCGTTTCTGTGTATAAACGTTTTATTTCTACATTAATTTTATCTAATTCAACAATATCGTTTTTAATAGACATTTTTTTATTTAATAAAACATATTCTTTAAATTACTCTATTTGTTTAATAAATATTTGCGTATATATTTCATTTGTAAAACATCCCGCTATCCCGAATCCATTATTCTCTTGTGTTTGCTTACATATATGCTGAACCTGATATAAAAATGAGTTAGTTGTATCAATAATTCCCATTATATAAGAAGATGATTGTATATTATCATTTGCTATTTCGCATGATCCAAGTAATTCTATTCTGTTCATTGTAACATTCCATAATCGTGTTTGATGATTTAATACTCCATAAGCAGGGCATTTAATATGTATTTTATATTTTCCAGGTGGAAGACTAAAAGAATCATAATTTTCTATACTAATATTTATACTTCCTGACAATGTATTAATAGTTCTTGTATTCCATATACCACTGCTAAAAGTACCGCCTGAAATACCAGGTTTTTGGATATCGTAAATACATGCACATTTTTTTGGAGGTGCTTCAGGACCCATAGGACCAGTTTCACCAATTGGTCCAGTAACACCTATAACCCCAGTTTCTCCAGTAGAACCGGTGCATCCTATTTCTCCTTGCGGTCCTATAGGACCGCGTAAACCAATAGGACCCATTAAACCGGAACGCCCTATTGGACCGATTGGACCTGTTGGACCTATAGGACCAGTTTCTCCAGTATTTCCATATTCTCCAGTTGATCCACATGGACCAGTAATACCTGTATCTCCGCAATCACCTTTATGACCCTTTTCACCAGTTATACCGATGGGTCCAGAGACACCCGTTTCTCCTGTTATTCCAAATGGTCCTATTTCACCGGTACAACCAGTTGGTCCGTCAGGTCCAGTCATACCGATAGGTCCAGTCACACCAGTTTCTCCTGTTATTCCAAAGGGTCCTATTTCACCGGTACAACCAGTTGGTCCGTCAGGTCCAGTCATACCAATGGGTCCAGTCACACCAGTTTCTCCTGTTATTCCAAAGGGTCCTATTTCACCGGTACAACCAGTTGGTCCGTCGGGTCCAGTCATACCGATGGGTCCAGTCATACCTGTTTCTCCTGTATCACCACCTGCTGGTCCACGTGGACCAGTTACTCCAGTTTCGCCAATCGGACCAGTTACACCAATTGCACCAGTTTCACCTTTAAATCCAACAGGACCTATATCTCCTATATCTCCTTTAGGTCCTTGCACTCCTGTTACTCCTTGTATTCCGCTTTCACCTTTTTCACCGGTCACTCCTTGTGTCCCTGTTACCCCAATATCACCTTTTTTACCAGTTACACCAGTTACACCAGTTACACCTTGCACTCCTGTTACCCCGATATCACCTTTTTCACCGGTCGCGCCGCTTATACCTTGTGGTCCTGTTAGGCCAATGTCACCTTTTTCACCGGTCACACCGCTTATACCTTGTAGTCCCATAACTCCGGTATCACCTTTTTCACCGGTCACACCGTTTATACCTTGTACTCCCGTTACCCCAGTATCACCTTTTTCACCGGCCACACCGCTTATACCTTGCAATCCCGTGACCCCAGTATCACCTTTTTCACCAGTCACTCCACTTTCACCTTGCACTCCTGTTACTCCAGTATCACCAGTTATTCCACTTTCACCTTGTATTCCAGTTACCCCAATATCACCTTTTTCACCAGTGACTCCTCTAATTCCAATATCACCTTTTTTTCCTCTAATTCCACGTGGTCCAATTGGACCACGTGGACCAGTATTACCTCGAAAACCCCTAATACCGATCGGTCCTTGTAAACCTTGTGGACCAGTATATCCAGTCATACCGGTTGGACCAGTATATCCAGTCATACCAATTGGACCGGTATATCCGGTATAACCAGTATATCCCGTATAACCAGTTAGACCTGTATAACCTGTAGATCCAGTATTATAAGCATGACCTGGTAAACCTCTAGGTCCAGTATATCCCGTATATCCAGTAGATCCAGTATTATAAGCATGACCTGGTAACCCAATTGGTCCAGTTGGACCCTTAATTCCAGTCGGACCTAATGGACCTGTACTACCTGTATTACTCGCAAATCCTGGTAATCCCCGTATACCTCTCATACCGGTAGAACCAGTTGGTCCAATTAAACCATTAGGTCCAATCGGGCCTGCTGGTCCTATCGGACCTATACGACCAACAGGTCCAATTCGTCCACTAGCTCCGGTCGGACCGGTAACACCTGTATAACAAAAAGAATTTTGATTTGCAAAAACTGGTTGGGTATTATCATTATTGTTTATTACTTTATTATCATCATTATTATTGTTTATTACTTGAATATTATCATCATTATTAAAAATGACATCATCATTAAATTTAATACGAAAACTCATTTTAATATTATTGTTATCGTTTTTAAATGATTATATAATTTTTTTAGTAATCATACCCATCACCATGTCCAACATCGTAATAAAAACAAATATCTGGTATATATATACAATCTGTATATTCTAAAGCTCTTAACCAACAATCATAATCTTCACCAGGTGGAGGTAGAGTTTTAAAATTATTAATTTTATGTAAAATTTCTTTTTCTATAATTACCGAACTACAAATTATACAGTTATGTACTTTTAAAAATTCTAAATTCCATATTTTAGGAAATCCATTTTCTAACAAAACACTACCTTTATTATGAAAAATATTTTGTAATACTATATAATGTTCTTCTGCATTGTATTTTTTATATATATTATTCTGATTATAAATTCCATTACCGATTAGTCCATCTGTACATGCCATTTTACATCTATTCTCTTTCATTGCATTTAACTGCAATTCTAATTTATTTGGAAACCATATATCATCATCGTCGCAAAATGCAATATATTTACCTTGCGCAATATTAATACCTTCATTACGTACAAATGCAGCACAACCATAACCAAATATATTTTTACTATTTTTTGGTAAATGTATAATTTTTAACCCATCCCAATTATATTTATAATATTCTGTCTGTGTAGAATAATCATTAACTACTATAATTTCTATATTTTTATAAGTTTGTTCTTGAACAGACTTTATAGCATTAAGTAAATAACAAAATCTATTGTATGTTGGAATAATAACACTAACTTTATCCATTTATAAATATAAAAACATTCCTTTAATTTCTATATTATATAAAATTATATAATATATTAAGTATATTTTAAGTATAAACTTTTTATTTTAAGCTCTTTATAACCTTATAAAATTCATATAGATTAGTATAATTTATAATTTCAACATAAGGTACAATTGATTTTATATATGACTTCCAAAATGTATCATTTCCAAAAATGATACATATATTTGCATCTTTATAATAATTTTTTTGCATAAGTAAATGAGATTTATCTCCGCTAAAATTCCATATGTATATATTGTTGTTATTCTTAATTTTATAATTATAAATTTCAACCCATTCAGATGGCGTATATCCATCATAATACTGCTTCAGTAACTGTTTGCAAGTATAAGTTTTACCAGTACATTGATCTCCCACTATTATTACTTTAATCATAATTTTACAGAAATATATAATTTTATAGAAAAACTTTATTTTCTAAAATCAATTTTAATAATCATTGTACATTTTTATCCAATCTTTTACTAAAGATTCATTATCTTGTAAAATAGCCCATTCTTTCGCTTTTTTCACTAATCGTTCTTTTATTAAGGGATTTTCTAAGACAAAAAATAACTTTTTTAACATATCATTATCATTTAAATTTTTTGGTATAATAACACCGCGATTACCAACTGTTTCTCCTAATGATCCGCAATCTGTTGTTACACATAAGAGTCCGGCTATTTGTGCTTCTAACGCAGTAATACAATAAGTCTCGTTAAATTCAGTCGGATAAAACCAAATATCACTTTTTATAAACTCAATTGATATTTGTGTTTGAGATACACGTGGTGAATATTTTACGCCATCTGTAGTATTAATTAAGGTTTTTTGTTCCACATCAATATCATTACAAAAAATATATAATTCAGCAATTGGAAATCGTGCTTTTATACTGGGAAATAATTTTAGTAAACGAGTTAATCCACGATCTGGGGCAGAAGCGTATATAAAACGAAAGGGTATTTTTTCAATTTGTAAAGTAGTGTATCTTTTAACATCAATCGAGTTTCGAGTTACATAAATATTTTCTAAAGGTATACCCAATTCATCGGAGACTAAATTTTTGTGCCAATTTGATAAACATAAGACCTTTTTAAATTTAGTCTTATGGGTTTGAAAAATTAAATTATCGTTTGAAGAATAAGGTAACATATCATGAACCCATAAATATACTTTTTTTACTGTTGCTGGATAATATAAATTATCAAAACTACGAGATACTACTAACCAATCAATTACATTTCGTTCAGCAAATTGGATAAATTGATCCGCATTTATATAATCAACTTTATTTAAAGTTTTACACTTAAAATTGAAATTGCCAAATATAAAACATTTATAACCTATTTTTGCCAATTCATTTGCTATATTTACAGACATGATTTCACTTCCAGATGCTTTTGATTTATTATTAATTAAACTGTCTGGATCCCATTGTGTAAATCCGTGTTCTAAATTACCTGAGTGAATAACAAACGTTTTAATACCTTCATGTTTAATTGGCGTAAAATTTGGTTTACAAATTGCATGTTTAATATTATGTAATCTTATATTAGTAGGAAATATTGATAAATTTTTTTGTAATATCTGTATTCCCTCGTCAATACGATTGGTTAAAAAATGAAGATCGATAAATACAATCGTATTATCTAGTAATAAATTTTTTCGATAAATAATTGTATTTTTTGGATCCAATTTTTCTATATTAACAATTGTCTTATAAGCAAGTATATATGCTTTTTCGTATTGTCCATTAATATAATAAAACATAGTTAATAACGATGTTAATTCAGGTTTATCTGGAAATTGTGATATAGCATCTGCTATATTCTTTTCTTTAAGTGTATTATCTTTGATTTTGTATGAGAATAAACCAATGACTGATTCGTATACTTCATCATCTGGATTTGTTGATAATATTCGTTTAGTATAATATTCAATTGCCTCTTTTTTATACTTTAAATTATCACATGTTTTAGCTAAATAGAATAATAAACGCGGATCATCTGGATTAGCGAGTAGATCTTCTTTTAACATTTTATAATCACGTAAATATCGAAAATTACTGCGTGAATTCATATAATTAGAATAAATATCTTCAATATAAATGTCTTCATCCATGTTATATAGAGTTGCATCATCAACGTCCAGTATCTCATGTACTCGGTAAATATATCGAAATCGTGCAGATGAACGAAAAATACGCGTTGAATAATACTTATTTTTTGTATCTTCAATAAATATATTGAAACTAGTGTATTTTTTATCAACATTCTGTAAAAATAATCGTAAATCTTGTCCATTCATTAATTTATAGGTATCATCTAGTATAATCACATATTGACAATCTGTACCTGCATAATCTAAAGCATGATTGCGCGACGTTGAAAAATCTATAAACGGTTCTTCATATAATCTTCCAGGAATATCGTGTAAAATATTCTGTATTCTATCTTGTGTACCATCAGTAGAACCAGTATCTAATATAGTCCATTTATCAATATATGGTTTAATCGAATTTAACATCTGCTCAATTTCTATTCCCGAATTTTTTACAATCATCACTAGCTGTAATAAAGGCAATTTATTTTTTTTATTTGGAGACACACATCTAGTTATAGTTTTAGGTATTTTTTGTGTATTTATTACTTTATGTTTGTTATCCTTATTAAATAAAGATCTTATTATATCACTTTTATAATCTACCGGTGAATAGAATAAATGTGGGAAAAAGTCATACATTTTTATATCAAACACCGCAGTACTAGCATATAAATGATCAATTGGTTCAAAATTACTTATTTCACGAGTTACTATATCTAATAGTTTTTGACATACTGATTTCCGTATCAAATATGCATTAGTGCAACGATCCCATATTCCAATATTATTATTTACATATTGTAATGTATTTACATCACGATAATACAGATGATCAGTAATTTTTTGTAAAAATATTTTATTAGCTTGAAAATCGGGTTCATATCTCCCACCAATATATAAAAACTCTATATTAATATTATTATCAATTTGTTCTAATTTGCTATAATTATCAGAAAAAGTAGTACTGTAAAAAAAATCATCTTCAAATATACCTACATATTCATCTTCTGCAATAGAAGAATTCGTAATAATATCCTTTAATACTAAACTATGAGATAAATAACAACCTAATTCACCTTTAGTTAATCCACTTTCACGATTATCCATAAATGCCTTCTCAAAATTTTTAATTATATTATCATCTTGTAATCCAAAACGATACACTTCTTCTTTATATTTGTACCCATCAAAAGCGCTAAAACGTATATTATTTTTATATTTTAAAACAGTCTGATTTATTCTTTCCACACATTCTGTCCATCGATCTGGTCTTCGGTCTAAATTAATGATATAATTTGTTTTTAACATATTTATATTTATTTTTTATTCTCTTAAAATCATTTTAAGACAATAAAATTAATTTTGATTTTTAAAACATTTAAATTATAATAAAAATAATTATGATCAATCACTTTTCTTCAATATTTAATAATTTTAAATTTAGTAGATTAAATACTACTACGAATGAAACAATTATATATGCTACAGATAATTGGATTAAAGAAGTTACTATAAATAATGACCCAGAAGCTGTAGCAAAGTTATTTTGTAAAGACGGTAATTTACTCGGCACTGTATCTCGACGTATAAGAACCGATGCTGATATTAAAGCATATTTTAATTTTTTTGCAAAATTACCTGGTATTAAAGTAATATCAAAAAACTATAATATTACCAAAGTAGCACCTAATGTACACATTAATAGTGCATTAGTCCAATGGTATTGGAATGATCTTGATAAACCCATTGACACAAGGATGACATTTGTTTTTAAACATAGTCTTATTTTTCAATTACATTCATCGGTTCTTCCAAATATCAATAGACGTTTAGTAGATATCAGTGGGTCTGATTAAAATCTTATTATATTTGAATAATTTAATCTTTTAATAAACATAATTTATTTCGTTTAAACTCTTGGAAAGCTTTTTCTGCAATTTTATTTTTTAAATATTGAAAATTACCATAATATGTATTTAACAGATCTGTAAGACTATGTCCAATTTCTGCGCATTCATTATCTTTTAGCGCTGCTAGACATATACTTATACTCCACCAGTTACCCGAAAATACAATTGATGGTAATACTATAATTCCATATATTTGAGCTAATTTAAAAAGCATATTAAAAGGTTCACAACAGTTTTCAATATATTCTCGAAAATCTATTCCGTGTAAATTTTCTGCTAATAACAAAATATTAAGATTAAGATAATAATTATTTCCCATTGTTTGTATATTTTGATTTAAATGTAATGCTGTGAGTAGTCGTTTTTGCCGACTATGTAACATATTTTGTATAGTTTGTCCATATATATTATCAGTAATCACCGCTGAACTGGCAAAAAAGCTCATTAATATCAGTTGATTACTAGCTAAATTATTTCCATGCGAAAAGGCTACATTATGAATATCCATACGAATACGATCAACAAATTTAATCTCTTCTGGATTCTTATTATGCATTTTATACCGATTATGTACATCAATTGGTGCCTTCTTTAACAACAAGTTATCAATTATATTTTCTTTATGTATAGAAATAGTTCCTAATTTCATACCACCGCAACCAAAATATTTAGAAAATGAATACAAACTTATGGTATTTTCTGGTATTATGTTAAAAAAATATTCAGAATTTTCGCTAAAAGGTGCATAGGTATTATCTTCAATAATAAGTAGTTCAGGATTAAAATTATTTATAATTTGCTTTACTTTTTCTAAAGTAATAAGTGAAACTGCCATTGTAGTAGAATTATTTGGATTTATAGCTAACAGCGCTTTTACCAATGGATTTTTTAACTTGTCAAGTTCTTTATCAAAAATCGCACCATCATTTTCTACCTGAATTAGAATTGGATTTAATTTGTAGTTTTGCACAGTAACTATTTCTAAATATGGAGAAAAAATAGGTGTAAAAATAGCTATACTATCACCATCGATAACTAATCCATTATACCGAAGTGAATTTAATAAATAAATAATACCCATACATACGTCTTCTACTGGTAAAATATTTAACGTAATATCATTTAAATGGTACACATAATTTGTTAAAAATTCATTTATAATCAGACTTGTATAATTTTTTAAATGAGTTGATGAGGTATTTATACCCAAAGATGCACATGCTAGATCAAATATAAATTCATCTTTTGTTAAAGCTGAAGTGTATTGCATTTTATCAACAATTTTTTTAAGAAATTTACCTTCTGATAAATAATTAAATTCTTTTAATTTACCGTAAAAATGAGCTGCAATACCTTTTTGTTTAGGTATTTCGGACACGCCATGTTTACAACAGCTTATTGTATTGCATATATTTAATAATAAACTATAACTCTGAGTAGGTAAAGAATAAAAAAAATTCGGAGTATCTTTACTAGCATCAATAAGAATATCAAAATAATCTCTTCCATGTTCGATTAATTTAGTTTGTAAATCGGTTGGTGATAAAAAATGAACCGAATATTTTGGTGTATCTGTAAAAATTTCATAATAATTATACATTATTTAATATATATTAATATTTTATAAATAAAAATTAATACTATATAATTTAAAATTGAATTATGTATGTTAAATTTAGTTGCAATAAAAATAATTCAAGATGAATAATAAGTTAATATTCCAAAATCCAGATATGTCTTTATATATAGGAAAAATAGATAAAATTAAAATTATCAAACCTATATCGATAATAAATTATCCAAATACAAAATTTAAACATATATCTGTAATTCTTCAAAAAAATGATAATTTTTTTGATAACAATAGACCAATTACCGAGTATATACCATCCGATGTAAGGATAAATATACCAAACAACGTATCGGTTTCATTCTTGCATTCAAATCATGAAGAATTTTTTACAACATTTGGATATACTATTAGAGATCATTTGCATGTAATAGATAATATATTGATTATAATACGTTAAATTTTATATTAAATAAAAAATTATTTAATATAATAAATGCTTGTTAAAACAGAAAGGTTTAATAATGTATTATTAACTAATATATCACAATTGAAGCTTTATCGAGACCAACAAATAAAAATAGTAGGTAGTTATAATATTAAAGATTACGGTGATTTACTTACCGATATTGATATACAACTTACTATTAATTTTAACGATCCAAATATATTATTACAAATAAAAAATATATTAAATAACATAGATAAAAATATGTTTAAATTTATGTTTATTAATTGTGGTATATACAATGAGTTTAAACTCCCATGGACTATAGATAATGAAGGTTCGTGTAGTTATGAACCTTTTCAGGTAAAAGAATGGTTTAATAAGTTTAAAACAGAAAAATTAGTACCAGACTCTATATATACAATAATCGAAACTAAATTATTCTCTACCACAATAAGCATAAAAAATTTAATTGATGTACAAAATATACTATTACCTTATGCACAAATTGTATGGTTAGCAAGTGATTTATTACAAGGATATAAAGAATATCGAGGAATACAATATTTTTTTACCGAATTAACTAGAAATGGTGAATTAGCGGTTATGGAATACATATATCGTTATATATCGGAAACTGGTAAAGTAGAAATATGCGCTATTGATGTAGCCTTAATTGATAAAACAATTGAGTTATCAAATACAGATGAATTGTATAATTATTATCTACAACATTGGTACCCGATATTTAAATCATATAAATGGTTTATCCGAAAAGAATATTTTAATGAGTACAAACAAGCACTTAAACATATTGAAAAATTAAATCTTTTATATAATATTATTCATAATCTTATCAATATTGATAAATACAAAATTTTAGACAAAGAGGAAATTGAAAAAGTCAGATCTGAAACTATAATTATAATGAAACAATTAAATATTAAATACCAAGGTAAAAAAATATCAGATATTGAGAAAATGTTGTACGATATGATTAACCAAAATATGAAGTCAAATGTTGACTATTTTATAGACAAAATAAAAGACGATAACATGCAGAAAAAAATAGAATTTCAATATAGATATTTAATCAGTATTTATGGAAATATTCCAATAACACAGCAAACTCTTACCGAGCGTTCTATACTTGGTTATAAATGCCCTTTTCTTGGATTTACAGAAACAGATTATAACTTTTTAACAAATTTAGGACACCGAATACTAATTGATCCAAAATTATTAATTGATTGCGTGGTTAAAATAAGTGAAAAATATAATTTATCAGTAGCAGATTGTATAAGTCAATTTTTTGACCACAAAAATAATCTAAGTTTAGAAAAATCGTCTAATAATATTATTCTATACGATAGTAATACCACCATCGGTATGTATCCAAATCAAGAACTTAAAGCGTTACAAATTCGGATTTTATTTGGTTAAAATTATAACTCTTTTCTTCGCCTTTTAACCAATAAAAATGTTTATTATAATTTTCCATGTTAACATAATGCACATCTTCTAATAATCCTAAACATGGTTTACCAAGTGCATATGCAATTGATAAGGGATATTCTTGGCATCCGATAAAAAATTTACAACTGTTAATCATAGTACATAAATCATATAAATTATCGCATTGATGAAGCTTAATTTTATCTCTATAAGGAAATTTATCATATTCACATGTCTTATTAACACTAATGAATCGACAGTCGTACTTATCCATTATTTCATTTATAAAACTATAATCATTTTTTTTATAAAAACCATTATCATGTATTAATATTGTACGAGAATATTCAGATTTTACCTTGGTATGACTTAACCATTTAATATTTGATACTTCAGATAATTCATATTCAAGGCTTAATAATTTTAGTACATCAGTTTTATAATAATGAGGTGAATAATTGTACTTAATTAAATCGATATATCGTTGTTCATTCATAATCTCTATTTGATTAACACTCGATGCTGTTTCTTCTAATAGAAATTCAGATATATAATCCTGAGATACAATTATACTGACTAATTCATAATAAATATCCGCTAATGATTTTTCGAAATAGAATAAATCTATATTAGCTATAATTAGTACAGCTTTTTTACCAGTCTGAATATAATTTTGATATAACACATATAAATTATTGAAAAAATCTTTTAAAGGTCCAGAAGATACGTAGTAAAACATTTGTTCCACACCTTGATCAATTAGGTTAATTTTATAACTTAAACTATGTTTATATTTCATGTTTAAAAATTTATCCATTAAACTTTTAATATTTGCACGTTCATGTTTAGCATTAATAACATCTAACCATTTTTGTTCTTCTTTTAATTTCCATATATTCTTATTACATATATAAAAATCCGTATAATATTCTAGACATTTATTAAAAATAGGTTTACATTGTTGTAATAATTGTTTTATTTGGATATCAATATCATATTCTTCATCTTCATCATTTATATATTCTTTACGTATATTTAAAATGCTTAAATGATTTAACGCATCACTTGGCGATAATGATAGCTTTATTTCCGGATATTCTTTATAACCGATATGACTACCAAGTTTATTGGCAGATTTATAATATTTAAGTAGTTTGTTATCAATTTTACTTAAATCAACCCACCAGTCTTCATATGGAATTATACGATTATTTTTTTTTACACATACATCAGAGCATAATAATTCATATCCTCCAGATTTTCTTATTATATCACGCATTAATAATTTATCAGTTGTTAAGCATTTATGATGATTAACTGTAATCACAGCAAACTTAAATTTTTCAAACGGAAATTTCCAAACTACTTGTAAACTACTATAACCACTATCAATGCATAAATAATCCATATTATGACTAGGTAGTTCTAAATTGTTAAAATCTAATCCCAATACATTATCAACTATAATGGGATGACGACGAATATGATCCCAACCCCATTTAAAGTCTTCTTTAATATCAATACCTATACCATACCAACCATGCATAGTAGATAATAAATTAGTAGCACTACCTTTTTCAGATTTTTTAGTTATGTCTCCAATAGCATCTCCACACCCAATATGTAAATATGTTCCATTGCGTTTTTTACTTAAAATATTATATACAAATAAATCTTGTTCTGACAAGGTACAACTAGTCATTTTATTTTAAATATATTTATGTTTAAATATATATTTAAAATTGATTTTTAAAAAGATAAAATTATAGATAATATCATTATAATGGAACAAATAAATTTTTTCGCATATTCGTGGGTAGTTGACGACGAAGATAAAGAAATAACTTCAATTAGAGTATATGGTTTAAAAGATGATAATAAAAATGTATGTTTACGCATTGATGATTTTACACCCTATGTGTATATTGAATTACCAGAACGTATTAAATGGAATGCATCGAACGCTCAATTAGTCGGTTCAAAAATAGATGAATTATTAGGTAAACAAAAACCCATAAAAAAAGCATTTATGATGAAAAAACGTCTATATTTTGCCCACGTAGATGAGCAAAAGAATACTAAATTATTTCCCTATTTGTTTTGCTCGTTTTCGAATAAACAAGATATTAAAGCATTGGGATATAAACTTCGTAAACCATTACAAGTGGTAGGAGTCGGTGTATTACGAGTTAATATTCATGAATCAGACGCTGATCCAATTCTGCAACTTACGTGCTGTGGTGATTTACCGACTGCTGGATGGATTCAAGCGACTGGTAAAGTTGTAGGAGAAGATGATAAACTTACTCTGTGTGATTATGAGTATAAAGTGCGATGGAAAAACTTAAAACGGATAGAAAATGATGTATTGGCTAAACCAAAGATTATGGGGTTTGATATTGAAGTAAATTCGACAAATCCAACAGCAATGCCTAAAGCTGAAAAACCGGGCGACAAAGTATTTCAAATATCGTGTGTCTTCGCACGCGAAGGAGCTCCCGAAAATGAACACGACTTATTTCTCTTATCTCTTGGCACTCCTGATCCAGCCACTGTTGGTGAAAATGTCGAAATATATATGTACGAGACCGAAGCCGATTTATTGGAAGGATTTACTGATTTAATCAAAACCGAAAATCCCAATATTATTGTTGGTTATAACATTTTAGGTTTTGATATCCCGTATATGATCGCGCGTGCCAAATTTAATATGTGCATTTTTAATTTTGATCGACAAGGATTCCATAAATACAATCACGCAAAAGAAAAATTAATTAAATGGTCTTCTTCTGCTTATAAAAATCAAGAATTCCAATTTCTCGATGCCGAAGGTCGTTTATACGTTGATTTATTACCGCTTGTTCGTCGTGATTACAAGATGGATAATTATCGTTTAAAAACAATTTCTAACTATTTCTTAGGAGAAACTAAAGATCCATTGAGTGTACAAGGTATTTTTAAATGTTATCGTATTGGTATGCTTGGTGGTGAAAAAGGAGCAAAAGCGCTTGGAAAAGTTGGAAAATATTGCGTTCAAGATAGTGTACTGGTCGTTAAATTAATGGAAAAATTACAAACATGGACTGGTTTATGCGAGATGGCAAAAACGGTTAATACACAAATCTTTTCGCTTTACACTCAAGGTCAACAAATAAAAGTGTTTTCACAAGTTTATAAATATTGTTTAGATAATAATATCGTTGTTGAAAAAGATGCGTATGTGACAAAAGAAGATGAACGGTATATGGGTGCCCATGTGTTTGATCCGGATCCTGGTGTTTATGACAATGTAGTAAGCTTAGATTTCAACTCACTTTATCCCTCTATTATTATAGCTTATAATATTGATTATTCAACTTTGGTAACCGATCCGACGATTCCTGATTCAGATTGTCATGTCATGCAATGGGATGAACATACTTTTTGCGAACATGATCCCAAAGTGATTCGTAAAAACAATCTAACAACCTTTATCGATGCTGAGAAAAAGAAGATTACTGCTATTCGGGAAAAAAAGAATAAAACAACTGATAAACTACGTAAAAAAGAATATGATGATGAGATTAAACGTTTGACACTGGAATTAAAACCATATAAGGAAGAACGTTCAAGTTTGATTAAGAGTAAGCCTAAATTTATTACTTGTGCAACTCGTTATTATCGTTTCTTAAAATCACCGAAGGGAGTATTACCGACTATTCTCGAAACATTATTAAATGCGCGTTCTAATACTCGTTCACAAATTAAAATGTATACCAAAGAGTTAACTGGGTGTGTTGATAATGATCGAATTAAAGAACTCAAATTGTTAAATAATGTTTTAGATAAACGACAATTAGCCTATAAAATAAGTTCAAACAGTATATATGGAGCCATGGGTGTTAAAAAAGGTTATTTGCCTTTTATGCCTGGTGCTATGTGTACTACTTACATGGGTCGAGTTAATATTGAAAAAGCTGCTAAATTTATTCAAGAGGAATGTAGAGGTCAACTAGTATACGGAGACAGTGTTGCTAAAGATACACCTATATTAATTAAATATGCAGATGGTACAATTAATCTTATTGCCATTAAAGATTTAGTTGATTCTGAATGGTATGCATATCCACATTTTAAATCAGATAAACCAGGATTAGCCAATAAACAACAATCATTTATCAGTGCGAGTGTCTGGAGTGATGGTAAATGGACTCAAATTCGTCGAATTATTCGTCATAAAACATATAAAAAAATGTTTCGAGTATTGACAAATACAGGTTGTGTTGATGTAACAGAAGATCATAGTTTGTTAACACGTAAAAAAGAATTATTAAAACCTATCGATGCAAAAGTTGGTAAATCGCTATTGCATTCTTTTCCTACTGATTTTCCAGTATGTAATACTATATTTGCTGAATTATTTCATAATAACGAACCTGTTAATCAATCACAGATACAATATGCTATTTTAAATTCTTCTAATGAGATTAAAGAGTTATATATAAAGAATTGCAAACATGTATTCTTAAATGATAAGACAGTTACTCTTAGTTTTAAAAATAAAATGTTATGTCAATTTTTCTATACATTATTTAAATCATTTGGTTGTAATATCCAAATTAGTATTAATCCTGAAATAGATCCGGATTATGTAACTTTAACAGTTGAAAAAAATCCGATTAAAAATCCAAACGATATCATACATATTATTCCTTTAGCTACTACAAATGATTATGTATATGATTTAGAAACCGAAGAGGGTATTTTTCACGCAGGTATTGGTGAAATGATTGTTAAGAATACTGATAGTAATTACGTTATGTTTCCGCATATAAAAACCTATGAAGAACTTTGGGATAATGCAATTGATGTTTCTCAACGAGTATCTGCACTTTTTCCACCTCCAATGCGTATGGAATTTGAAAATGAGATTTTTGTCCGATATTTAATTCTAACTAAAAAACGCTATATGTATACGTCGTGTAAACGAGATGGCATTGCAGGCGATAAAATAGGTAAAAAAGGAGTACTATTAGCACGCCGTGATAACTCGCTCTTTATTAAGATTGTCTATGAGGCAATTATTTCTAAAATTTTTAAAAAGGTAGATAAGGATGATATTTTATATTATATACTTGAACAATTTAATATTTTATGTAGTGGATCTTTCCCATTTAAATATTTTGTAGTAACTAAATCATTAGGTAGTATTGGAGACGGTAATGTAGAGATATTTGTAAATGAACGCGGGGTTAAGAAGGCTCGTATGGGTGATTATACTTTACCACTTCTACCTATAGACCCAGACGAACGCGATAAAAAATTACGATCAAAAGAAGTAGCTACAGCTAAAGAATTCTATCTTAAATCTCTTCCAGCACAAGTCCAATTAGCAGTAAAAATGCGTAATAGAGGAATGCGAGTAGATCCAGGTAGTCGTTTAGAATATGTTATAACAACAACTGGTGGACACGATGGACATCAATACGAAAAAATTGAAGATATAGTGTATTTCAATAAATTTTCTCATATTTTAAAAATTGATTATATGTATTATCTTAAAAATTGTGTGAATTCTTTTGATCAAGTATTAAATATTATGTATCAAAAAGATAAAAATTTTAAGGTCGATTTTGTGTTAAGTCAATATAAATTTCGTCTTAAGCGACAATTAGTATTAAACGAATTATTATCCCATTTTAACAGTAAATTAATTTTTGAATAATTATATAAAGATATCAGAACAAGAATAATATATATTTAAGTAAATAAACTTAAATATATAACAATGGATGATCAGCAACGAGATAAACTTATTAAGATAACTGAGATGGAGATTAAATTGTTAAAGATGCGTTTAGAATTACAAAAATTAAAACTAGTTAAAGATGATAAAAAAATAAACGATGATATATACTATAAAAATTTAAGAAATAAAAATATAGGTAGATATTAATTTTAAAATTGAATTATTAACTTTTAAAATTTATTAGTATATAATATGACTAAGAGAAAAAATAAAAAATCTACACGTATAGAAAATAATTATGCTCTAATAATGGCAATTCGTAATAATGATATTGAAAATGTAGAAAAATTATTAAAGATTCCTTCTGTAAATCCTACTATTTTTAATAATGAATGTATTAGATTAGCAAGTTTCAATGGTTTTACACAAATCGTAAAATTACTATTAGCTTGGATAGGTCCTAATAGACAAACTGTAGATCCTATTATGACTGTTGGTAATACTTATACTTGTCTTTTATCAGCTATTATTAATAGTCATATAGAAATAATAAAAATGTTATTAGCTTGGCAGGGTTTAAACGGTGAATATATAAATCCAGCTGATGATAACATGTCTATTATATTAGCTATTAGTAATAATAATTTAGAGATAACTAATATATTATTAGAATGGAGAGGATTAAACGGAGAATTTATAGATCTTACAGTGGAAAATAATTTACCTATTGTACTACCTATAAAAAATGGTTATAATGATATAATATTATCTCTTCTAAATTGGACTGGACCAAATGGTGAATATATCGATATGAGTATATTCAATATATTTTATCTAGCAATTCTAAATAACAGAGTAGAAACATTACAGATATTATTAGAATGGAGAGGTCGAAATGGAGAATATGTGGATCCTTCAATGGAGAGCAATTGGGCTATAACAAACAGTAGTATGGCTGGATATACAGAAATTGTAGAAATGTTGCTAAAATGGGTTGGTCCAAATGGAGAACGTGTAAATCCTACTGATTATGATAACAGTGCTATTAAATGGGCTAGTAAAAACGGTTATAAAAGAACAGTAAAAATGTTATTAGATTGGAAAAATGTCAATAACATAGCAATTGATTATACTGTTCTTATCGTATGTATTAGAGAAGCTAGTGTGAATAATTTTAATAATATTGTAGAAATGATATTAGATGATAATCGAATTAAATCTAATATAACTTGTAATGATCTAGAACTACTACATCGAGAAAAATATATACAGCCTTATCTGATAAATACATTAAAATGTTTTGTATTGGATCGAGAAAAAATAAAATGTAATAATATACGCGATCCAATAGAGCAAAAAGAATCTTTAATAGCAATTAATCGAGCACGTATTGAATTAAATTGTCCATCACTTCGAAGAGATATGGATATAATTAATATGGAACTGGTAATGAAAACTGGTAATATAGGTGAAAAAATCCCAACAGAATTATTCTCTTCAATAAGTAAATATTTATAAATTTATTATAATAAATTATTATAATTATAATATATATTATAAATGTGTGTTAATGATACGACGTCTTTAGCTGCTTTTATATGTGGTATTTTTACTATAATCGCAATGATAATTATAATACCATCACCTACTATTATAGCAATTGGTTTAATATGGTTATGGGTATTATTTATGCAATTATCTGAATATCTCATATGGATAGATCAAAAATGTGGAAAAGTTAATAATTTAGGTACTAATATGGCTTTAATTTTTAATTTAACTCAGCCCATATTTGCCTATCTGGTTCTTATAAATATATCAACAAATATACCTGTTGTATATAAATATTCGGCAACTAGTGTAATATTACTATATATATGCACAATACTATATCAAATGAATAATAACTCTAAATTTACTTGTATAAAGCCATCAGATAAATGTATAGGTTTAAATTTAGATTGGTGGAATAAATTTAAAAATTCTGGATTTATTTACTTAATAACTTTATTAGCAATAATTTTATTACTCGTTCGACCAATGAGTATAGCAATATTTAGTAGCTTGTTCATAATTATTGCTTTATTAATTTCTATGAAATTTTATAGTTGTAATTCACCGTCGATGTGGTGTTTATTAGTAGTGGTGTATCCATTATTTTTAACACTGTTTGTAAAGATATTAAAAATTAAAGTGTAAAGTAAATTTTTATTATTTGTATTTAAGTAAATACAAATAATAGTAAAAAATGAGTAATAGTAATTTAGATTATGATTTAATCACATTTGGTAAATATAAAGATAAGAAGTTAAATGATGTATTACGAGATAGACCTTATTGTAAATGGTTATTAACACAAGATTTTTTTAAAAATAATTATGAATATTTATATAATCGCGTGCTTAAATACAATCCATTAGATTTTTTTTTAAAATCATATACAAATACTACTTCTGATCTGTTTATCGATACATACCAATATTTTAATTTATATCCATTAGAAGAATTAAAAATAGAGTTAAACGAAGAGGAAAAAGAATGTTATAAATTTTATCTAGACACTATAAGTGATTTACGTTCTCGTATTGTATCTCGAACTATTCGTAATGAAGAAAATGTTTATGATATCAAAGCTCCTGTAAAATGGTTGCAAAATTTTGAAACCGAAACTAATATATCTAGAGAAACTTTTAAAACATTTATAACTTCATATGAACTACCTAATATAACTACTGTTATTGAAGAGATTAAAAAACAAGGTAATCTAATATATAAAGGTGCAAAATCATACAAAATTGCGAAAGAAAATTCAGTATTACAAGAACTATATTGGGAAAAAATTTTAAAAGAAAAATATAAAGAACATTTAGGCACTCAATTTAAATACGAAAAATGTATTTTTGATTTTATTAATATTAAAACAAATACTATTTTCGAAGTTAAATTAGCTTTAAAAGATTTTAGCGAAACTCAATATAAGAAATACATAACAGCACTTAAATGTTATCGAATTATTTATCTAATAGATTACGATTGTGTTATTAATATTCAAAAAGGTGTTATATATACAACTAATAAGGATAAATATACGCTTTATCAATATCAAATATCGCATATGAAATCTCCAAGTAAATTTGACAAAATAATAAAGGATTTTACCGTAATAGAAATATCAGATCTACTTGATTTATTTGGTACTTAAAATAAAAATGAAATTATTTTTATATAATATTTATAATATTTATAAAATGAACCATAAATCTTTATTATATATTGGAGCTGGAACTGATACTAATCCATTATCTCATTTTCCAGATGTTAAAACTTTTATTTTTATTGATACACAACCCCGTTCTGAATTTGATAGTATAAATAGTTATATTCACTGGTATTCTCGGCAAGATTTTGTTAAACAAGTAAACTTAGAATATACAAAAATAGGCTTTAGTTTGGTATCAGAAAAAGTTTTAGATGCAGAATATTACAAACAAATATTAAATAAGGATCAATTAGCTATTTACGAATCTGAAACTATCGCTTTCTCATTCATTAATCCGACATTGTTAGTATTTATAAATACTCAAACTGGACAAACTGTTAAATATTATATATCCACAAATATTCTATCTAATATGAATATAGAATTAATAGATGATATTAAAAATATATATGGGTTAATTATATGTGGATTTAATCCACATAAAGTTTTATTGGATTATATTACACCTCCCATAAATTTTTATGGTTATTCAGAAACCGTTTATCGTTACATAACTATTTCGGATGACGAAGAACATATTAATTCAGTTTTGGCAGAATTACAGAACAATACAGAACAAAAATATTTTTCTAATTTTTATTTTATAAACCAAAATAGTGGAGAAATAATTAGAAAAGAAAAATATTCTAATTTTTTTAGCTGTAATTAAATGTTATTTTATTATAATTTTTTATAATAAAACATTAAAGTTTAAAAGTATTTACATTTTACGTGATCGTCGCACAGACCGTTTAGAAGGTCGTCCAACTCGTTTAGAACGACCAGATTTTTTAGCAGAACGGCAACGTTTAGATTTTACATTAAATACTTGATCTTTACCGCTTTTTTTCGAGCATTCTTTTGATTTTTTAGATCGACGGGATGCCTTGCGGGATGCCTTGCGGGATGCCTTACGGGATGCCTTGCGGGATGCCTTGCGGGATGCCTTGCGGGATGCCTTGCGGGATGCCTTGCGGGATGCCTTGCGGGATGCCTTGCGGGATGCCTTGCGGGATGCCTTACGGGATGCTTTGCGGGATGCCTTTCGGGATGCTTTGCGATATGCCTTTCGGGATGCTTTGCGTAATCCGTGATCAAGATTAATGAGAGGTTCTAAGTAATCAGCAGATTTATTAAAAGGCCCTTCGTGTTTTCGTTCACCCGAAGCGGCACCTCGTCGAACAACACATCCTCGACGAGTCCAGTTGCAATCAGGATCTGATCCACATTCGCTTTCGTTTGATTTGACACCACACCAACTACGGGGTGCAGAACGACGGACCCGTTGCATACGAGAACGTAACATTTTCAAATATTTTTTCATTGAACCCGAAACTTTTCGAGATCCTGAACGAGATCGTTTTATTGATTTTTTATCACGACAACGATGAGTTTTGCGATTTCTTACTTGATTTAATTTACAAGGTGAGTATTTCATTATTTTTATTGTATACAAGATATTTTTTTGTTAATAAAATATTTTTAATTTTTGTTTTTATTAAATTAAAAATATTTTTATTAAACAATATTACAATATAAAATTTTTAAAAATAATATTTTTAAAAATAAAAAATTTTATAAAATAAAATATGTGTAATTCAAAAGAAAAAAATCTTCGATTACAATTACGAGCTACAATAGAAGCTAATAGAATAGCTAGATTATCTTATGAAATAGGAGATGAACATTTAAAAAAAATAAAAAAACAATTAGAAAAAGCTGTTGGTTCTAAAAAAGAATGGTTAACTATTCTTATTGAAAGTCTTGAAAAGCGTTTATATGGTTCAGAAGATGAAAATGATTCAGAATAATAGTTTTTATACCTTACGGGATCGATGGGATGCTTTACGAGATGATCGGCGTGATACCTTACGGGATCGACGGGATACCTTACGGGATCGACGGGATGCTTTACGGGATCGACGGGATACCTTACGGGATCGATGGGATGCTTTACGAGATGATCGACGGGATACCTTACGGGATCGATGGGATGCTTTACGAGATGATCGACGGGATACCTTACGGGATCTACGGGATGCTTTACGAGATGATCGACGGGATACCTTACGGGATCTACGGGATGCTTTACGGGATCGGCGGGATACTTTACGAGATGATCGACCTGATACCTTACGGGATCGACGAGATGCTTTACGGGATGATCGGCGGGATACCTTACACGATTCTTCGCGTAAACGTTTGCGATTATATTGAGATTCTGATAATATATTACTATAATCTGGTATTTTAATTTTACTATTTGATAATTTATCATAATCAAATAATTGAATTAGATCATCACGGTAATCTATAACTCCTAATTCATATTTTCCATCTTTTGTAGGATAAACACCAGCACTTCCAGGCATACTTTCCCATATACCATCTTCAAGTGAATTATACATTAATGAATTGAGATAATCTTTTGGATTAATTTTAAATTCGTTATCGTCGAATGTTATTAAATAAGATAATTTACCGCCTTTTTTATAAACTATATTAGATATATTATCATCGTAATTTAAATCTTCAGCATAACTTTTATATCTTGGTATATTATTACCGTCTTTTCCTTTTAAATAATTGTCAAGTTCATCACATGTAGGTGATTTTTCTTTTGTTTTGTTATTTGTTCTAACAAAACTTAATGTTAGATTTACAATTAATTTAGTCATTTTTATAATATAAAAATATAAAAATTTAATTATTTTTTAGATTTATTATTCACTCGCCATTTACACCAATCGTAACAACCTGCCCCAACTATAACAACATCTTCAACCGTATCTTTAATAGCTACGATATTAAGACGACCTTTTGCAGCATCTAATAATGCTTCAATTATATGATCTATTATAGTATGTTCTATCATAATATTTAACATTTTTAATGTTTCAGGAACTATCAGATCATCATCTGTTCCAGCTTTTCCATCTTTTCCACATGCTACAATTTTTAAAGCAGCTATAAGACATAATTTACGTTCTGGAATGCTAATTGCTATAATATCTTGTACTAATTCCATGCCAGATTTAATAAATTCCATTGGATCACTTAATATTCCTCCATTATTACCAAAACACTTAGCTATAATTTTTTGTGATAAAATTTCGGCATTTTGAAGTATATTATCATTTAAAACATGACCTGAAGCAATTACATTATTTGTCGGTAAAGGACTCGGTATTGCTGCTACATGCGGTAGTATTTGTATTTGATTATTATCTATAACGTTCATTATTTATTATAAATAATAAATAAAAAATAAAAATAAAAAATTAGAAACGATTAAGATATAATAACATTTATAATAAATCTGTATTAAATTTTTTGATAATTCCTCCAGATTTTTTATATACTTCTTCTCGATTTTTATAATGTCGAAATAAAATAGGATTATTATCTATTAAATCAAACACAATTGGTGTTGTATTTAGAGTTCGAAACACTCGACCAAGTGTTTGAATAAAATACGCATCCGTATCACAGGCAACTATTAAAGCATTGGCAGTTGGCCAATCAAATCCGGTTGATGCTTTTGAAATAGTCGCTACTAATATACGACAATTAGGATCAAATTCCTGTTTATTACCAATTAAATTATCAACGCTTTCAGACTGTCTTAATTCATCATATAAATACTGACCTTGTTCTACTCGTTTACACAATATTAAGAAAATTTTATCGCTAAATTTTTTAATAATTTTTAAGATCAATTCATTGCGCTCTATATTTCCAGATTGAGCCTGTAATACAGCTCCCCAATTTACAGTCCCATTCTCATTTAACTCAAGTTCAATTTTTATACCTGTTGGTACTTTGTATATAATATGTTCTCGATGTAATTCACGTATAATTTTATTCTGTCCAAAATATAGATCAATTAAGGGATCAAAACCATCTAAACGATATGGTGTAGCAGATAAACCGATTAAATAACGCGGTTTAATATATAATAAACTTTTTGATATAGTATCAGCCATAATTAAATGCAATTCATCGACTATACATAAACCCATATCTTTATAAAAAGATCTAGGCATTTTTGACACATTTATCGCATTCATAATATAAAAATCTGCCTCTTCTAAATCACATTTAGTTGTTAATATTTGTATTTTGGCTTCGGGGCATACTTTAAGAATTGCTTCACTCCATTGTTTCATAAGGACAATTTTATTCACAATTACTAAAGTCTTTAATCGAATGGTACACGCAAGACTTATACTAGTTATAGTCTTACCACAGCCCGTATATAAACTTATAATGACACTACCAGTATTATTTAGATACTCTAATGCTTCTTTTTTGACTATTACTTGTTCAGGTCGTAATGACCCTGTAAATATACTACTCATAATTGAGAATTCACTACGTACCGGTCGTTTTAAATTTATTTTATTATATGCGTATGCAAAAGGTAAACAAATGTCATTATCTACAATTTCATATGGATAAAAAAATTTATAGGGTGGTCCGTATTTACTATTTGTTTCAATTTTTATTTCTAATTCTTTATGTATTTTTTCTCTAACTGGATAGGGAATTAGTTCTATATTTATCTGACAAGCCATAAGTTTTTATTTAACTATAATATAACATTTAAATAAAAATCAATTTAATATTATTTTTATAGGTTTTTATTTTTCATAATATTTAACATTAATATTAAGGTTATTACTTCCAATCGATGTATATCTATAAGATGTGATTTTAAATTATCAGAGTTTTCACCGCACAATTTACAAGTATTTTGTTGTGTATTATCAGTTAATAAATTAAATAGTTCACACTCATTCTGATTTTTATTTTGTGATATTTCATTACAGTATTGGTTATAAATTTTTTGTTGTGTGCATATTTGTTCTAATAAATTAGTATGATTTACAAGTTGTGTATTATTTATTTTATTAAGTAATTCCGTACAATATTCCTGTCCTACGTGTGTTTGTTCTGATAATTCTAATCTAATTTTTTCGTGAATAGATTTTGTTATATCTATTATTTCTTTAAAATTTCCAACTTGTTTTATATTTATTTCTTCTAATATTTCACTACAATATACTTGATTTATACGTATTTTTTCAGCTATTTCCATATAATTTGTATTCTGATTTGAAAGTATAATATCAACTAATTTAGCATAATTTGTATTTTGAACTGATTGTACTGATTCAAGAAGTTCTATGTATTGTGTATTATGTATTTTGTTTATTTGTTCTAAACATTGAGTAAAATACGTAAGTTGTGTTGTACATAAATTTTGTATTAGTTGTTGGGAATGAGTTCGCTCTAGTTGTATTTGATCAATAAAATTTTTAATTAGATTCGCATTTTCTTCTCTGTATCGTTTATAATTTTGATCGTATAAATAATAATGTCGTTCTTCTCGTTCAATAAGTTCTAATTTTAACGACCGAACTTCGCTAACAAGATCTCGAATTGGGTCTTTTACAGCTTCAAGAACTATTATCTTTTGTTGAGGATGAGAATTCTCATCAATACCGATTACTGCAGTGTCATCTATATTTTCAGTTTGAACTTTTATTGTTTCAATAATAATATGTGCATTTGCAATATGTGTACAATTTATGTTTGATTTTATACAACAATATTGCAGAAGTAAATTTGATGAATTAACAGGACAAGATCCCATTATATTTGGTTCTAAATTAAATATAGTTTCATAACGTGAAACATACGTTGAAATAGCATTTTTAAATCCAATTGCTACTTCGTCACATGGTTCAGGTGATTCAGTAATATAAAGATACAGTGTATTATTATCATTTATATCATTTAAACATAAAGGACTTGTGTATTCGATGTCAAATCGTGTAAACATAACTATATCATAGTTATAATTATTAGTTTTTTCATAATCTTCTAATGCTTTATATCCTGTATAAATTTTTTTAATAGTTTTTACTGTTTCATATAAAGTAGTTTCATCGCCGATACTATGGTCAATATCATGTAATAATTCGGACATTTCATCTTTAATACATTCGGTCATGTCATTTGGTTCGATAAAAACTGATTTAGGATATATTATATCATTAGATAATAGTGTAAATTGGGTCATATAATAAATTTCAGTTGTTGAGTAAGTATTGTCATATGTATGTATAAAAATATCTGGAATAACTGGATAAACAGTATTTAATATATTATCAATAAACGATTTTTTAGATTGTTCCCAGTTTTTTATATATCCGCAAAAAATAATAGCAAGTTTTGTCATTTTTATATAAAAATTTTGTCTATTTAAATTGGTAAATAGACAAAAATATGTTTATTTTTAACGATATTCTATAACACATTTATCTTTAATTTGTACATTTTGTTCTCCAATTGTACCACGTGTTGCTAAATACACAGGATTACATGGATATACCGTGCTACATGGCGCCTCAAAACAGTGATTTGGATAAGCAACTGGTTCTACATTACCACTAAATTTATAACAGTTATCATGTCGGGGTCTATAACCAGCTTCTCTTTCTGCTACAATTGGCACAGTAGAATTATAAACTCCTTTATACCATCTTTGATATGGAAAATTATCATAATCAGTAATTACTCTTGTTACTTGATTTTTAGTAGAATAATATGGCTCTGGGCTTTTTTTAAATTGTATTTGACGTTGAATATTATATACATTATCCGAATTTATAAAATCAGTCATTTTATATTATATAATAAAAAAAATTGATTTTATTTCTATAAATATATGAAAATGTATAATAATGAATCATTTTCGTATGAAACATATAATATTCATATTATTAATGTTAAAAATGTTAAGAGATAAAAAAAACAATAATATAAATACTAAATATAATTATGATACGTTTGTTGTATTATCTTATACTTTATTACGAGAAACAGGTTGGATAAATCCAATTCAGAGTATTGATAATTTACACGCTTATTTTAGAACTAAATATAATGATTCAATTGATTTGTGTGGAGAAGCAGGTAGTTTATTGCGTACTTTATCGGTTTCTGATTATTTTAAATTTATCGAATACGATAATAATTATCGTAATAATATATGCTAAATCATATTTATAAACCAAATATAAATTTTTAACACTCATCTTAAGTGTTAAAAAAATTTATTTTAACTGTAACAAATTACGAATAGTTTGTTCAACTAAACTAATATCAGCTCCAACAATATCAGTATGAAATTGTCCCTTGTAAAAAATTTGAAAAGTTGGTACACCTGTTACAGGTGGTGCCTCTTGAAAAGATATTTGTTCATCGACGTTCTCTTTTGCTAAACTACAAACTCCTTCGCGATTATAATTTTGTGATAAAATTGCATATTTAGGTGCTAATTCCTTACATGGTCCACACCAACCGGCAGATACATTAATTACACACACTTTATTATTAGAAACAAGATGTTTTTTATGTGCTGTGTTTTGAACTTTTACGACTGCATTTAAAATATTTGGGTCTACGACTTCCTCATTGGAACGACCTAAATTATTATATTTAGCATAGGACATTTTATTTATCTATACTTAATCTTTAAATATAATAATTAATTACCATAAAAGAAATTATATACTTTTTCTGATATCTTTGGACCAATTTTTCGCATTTTATCGTTTGCAATTCTATATGTTAATTCAGTTAACATATCTTTTCGTTTTTCGATCGGTAATTCATCATATGCTTTTACTAAATTTATTACTGTCGTATATTTAGCTACAATAATCGCTGATATTTTAGTACTTATTTGTGGAATTAAACATAGTTGACTATTAAACCATACATCAGCTGTCATATTATCTTTTTTTTTCGTCTTAATAGTTGAAGAATATTCAGCTGCAGTTATTTGATGTTTTTCACCATCATATTGCCAAAAAGTATTTTCATCTCGATTTAATTTACTCCATAATTTTTCAATAAAAATTATTGTCTCTTTCATACAGGTTGTTTTATATATTTTCAGACCATCGCGAAATTGTGTATTAATTATACTACCTAATAGAGTATCAATTGTTACACTACCAATTTTTGTATACAGTTCTCGGTTTAAATCTCCTTCTATTAAATATAATATCCGATCTCTAGAAATATCGGAACCGAGTAAACGAGCTTTTTGTTCGCGATTACGCCCATCGCAAATTGATGCAGCTAAATCATCGACTCGTTTACGCTCTATTATTAATATATTTTTGCTATTTTTACGAAATATTATATCACCAATATCCAAGTTCTCAAATTTTACATTTTCAATATTTGTAAAATGCGCCTTAAGTTCACGTTCACGTTGATCAATTATTAATTCTATTGACATTCAAGTTGATTTATTAATTATATATTTCATCTCTTTAAGATATAATTAAATTTAAAAATAAAATTTTTATTTTTTGTATATATAATAAAATGTCAGATTTATCTAAATGTATAACGCCACAACAACAAAAAGACTTAATGAATCTTAAGCTTAACTCTGATGATTTGAGTAAAATTTTATCATGTATGAACGATGAATTAAATAATGTAAGTTGTGATCAACTTGCAAAAATTCTTAACGATGCATTAGTATCTGGTGATTTAAAATATACAGATATTTTAGCCGCTTTAGAAAAACCTCTACAATTATTGAATGATAATAAAAATAATGTAAAAATGTCTTTAAATTATGTATCTAAATTAGTAGACAAAATGAATTGTGCAATTGATGCACTTAATAATTACGGTAAAGCTCAAAAAAGTGATCAAGTAATTGAAAAAATACCTATAGATGATATAAAAGCGGCCTTTAAAAACGCTCTTGATTGTAATTCGGTTAGTATGAACGTAGTTATTGGCATGGGTGTTGCTATAGGAGTATTAGTTATTTTGTTAATCATAGTTCTCTTTATGAAAAATCGTAAACCCAAATTTAATTTCTAGTATTTATCATACAATAATTTTTGTAATTTTTCATTCTCCATTTTTAACTTAAAATTGTTAAGTTTTAGTTTAAAATTTTCTTGTTTTAATATTAATAAATTTTTATTAGCTATTTCTAAGTGTGCTTTTAATTTTTTTATTTCATCTTTTTCACTTTCTACAATGCAGTTCATTTTTATATTTAATTTTTATTTATTAAATATAAATTATTTCTAATTTAAAAAGTACATTTATTATTCTAAAAATGAACGTAAAAACTCTATTACGACAATTTCGCAGTGAATTGAATCAAGTTATCGATAAAGATTTAACCGCAACTACAGATCTTATTACTGTAGAAAATTTATCAGAATATGAAACTTATCTAGACAGTGTCTATACAGAAACTGCCGTCGGTAAAACAATTATTTTTACAAGTGCAAATGCATGGTATATTCCTACATTAGTAAAGAATTTAGTAGTATCTATTAATCAACGCGAGACTTTTCGATGTAAATTTGGAGTTATTTGTAGCGATGAAACGGCTTATAATTTATGTAAAGAAAATAATATTCAATATCCATTTTTAGTTAAAATACCTGGATTAAAAGTTGATACTTTAAAAACTTTAAAGGTAGCTGATGATTATATTCGTTTATGTTTTGTCAAAACTGTACTAGCTTATCATGCACTTAAATTAGGTTATAATATTCTTTATATCGATCCAGATATGGCAATGGTTAGACCATCACTTGAGTATATAATTGATCAAATGCGTCAATATGGTGTAGTACTCGCGGGTATTAAGGAAGGTAATATGAATACAAATGTAATGGGTATCATAGCGAATGAGAAAAACAGTGAAATGTTTAAAGTAGATGTAAATACATTTGAAGCTAATTTACTAAATCGTAGTATTTATGGACGTTTTTGTAGCAGCGATGAAGAGTTTATAATTATGAAGGATGAATACACACCTGATCTATTTCATTATTTAGATATTAAAACTTTTCCACCAGGTAATTATGTAGATGAAAATAATCCTATTATGATGTTACATGCAAATAGTGTATGTGGATTAGTTAACAAAGTTAACTTTATGAAAAAGTATAATGGATGGTATTTGTAAATTTTTAGTAATTTAAATTAAAGATTAATTTAAATTTTATCTATATATCTTTTTTACCATTATAAATCGAAATTTGTGAATAATGAGACGAAATATTCTTATCGTGAAAAATATTATTCCAGATCGGATAGCATTTTTTATTTTGTGGATCAAACCAACCAGTTTTTGTATCACCTGGAAACGCTTTACCATCCTTACAATAATTCGATTGTCCTCCAGCTGCGCACATCGGTTTATTCTCAGCTGAATTATATGTATAAGTTGGGGTGCAAGTCCCAACTACTGATGTACCTGTGTCAAAAGAGCCAATAGGACTACTCTCTGCACGATTATCATTATATACATTAAATGGATCACGAATACTAATTACCGAAGCCATCATATTCATCCATTTTAAGACTGCATCTCCTGTATAAGTTGGATTTTCAGTTGTACCGGTAATAAATGGATAAATACGACCTTTAACAGATTTTAACCAATCACTATCAGGAACAGTTGTGTCAATTATTTCTTGTTGCCATAAACCGTTGCTATTTGCACTATTCGTTTGTTGCAGAGTTTGATATCCTAAAACCCGAGCTAACCATAAAATTGGTTCATCAAGTGATACAATAACTCCTACACGAGATAAGTAATAATTTTGGTTATTTCTAGCTAAATCCATTGCCTTTTTGCATTGACTCCAAGTTGGAACTCCGTCATTACCTAATTTATAATAATATTTAACAACATCTAAAAAGCCTACCGTAAGATTCTCACCAAAGGGAAACGGTTTATTAATATTATCGATACTAAACACATTATCAGATCCATAGGGATTCATTAATCCAGAAACCGATAATATACCGTTTGCATTATCAAATGTATACCATTGTGATGGGACCACTAAAAATACAGGATTTTGCCTGGTTGAACTATTAATTATAGCGTATGGAGGCCATAATAAATTAGTATCTACTTTACTAATATCTGGATCACCATTGGACATATATTCTACATTTTGACTGTAATTTTCAGATTTATACGTATCACCAGCAATATACTTCCAACATATAAGATATGGATCATCTGTTCCATACCAATGTTTTAAGAAACTGGAACCATTCATTTTTGAGTAATCTACAGTCCAAAAAGAAGGTACATTTTGTATAGTACTTAGATCGGGTAATTTTAAATCAACCGCTGATAGACCTCGTATATCAGATAATAATTTAAACAACATATCTAGTTTATTATTTGCGACTCGAGTACTACCAACTCTGTAAAATAATCCTGTACCTCCATGTGGAAATCCATTCATCCAGAAACCCTGGCTTTGTACCATTCCTGGTAAAATATCTGAATGCGTAACTTCTATATAACTACCGGATTCTACTCCAGCTAGTTGTGGAATTGTCTCATTTTCATCAACTGTCCATCCAATATTCTGTACTTTATGCGGACCAGCTGGATAAAACAGATCTCGGATATATGTATATCCAACTACCCAAAAAGGCCCGGGTCCACTACCAGGTCCCCAAGGTAATTGTGGATTATTAGAAATATATTGAGCTATATTCTTATCATTTTCTCCATTCGAATAAATACTACGATCTCCACCAGTTGTGTAAGATGCTAAATCTAAAAACCAACCTTGGGGTATATAGGGTAATGGAGTGTTTTTACAACAATCAGCATCAAGTAATGGAATATTATTGTAATTTCCACAACAATTATAATAGAAATCAAGAGAATTATATATACGGGCTAAATCAATATCGTTATATTTAGTTAAATCAGCCTTGGGATATACATATTGCAGATACTTTCGTGTTTTCTCCATATTTTGCGCGTAAAAATTTTTATTTTGTAACAACTGATTGCTTGAGATAGTTGTCGTATAAGTACCATAATTATAACGTGTAATATACATGTATAAGCATATAATTACTAAAATTATTGATAGGATTAATCCTAATTTGTATATATTATTCATTTATTATAATAAAATAAATTCATAAAATAAAAATAAATTTACAGTAATAATAAAATGTCTAGACGTGTAACAAAAAAGAAATCTAGAAAAAAATCTCGTATTATATCAAGAAGACGACGATCACAATCGCGTTGTCCACCGGGTAAAGTGCGTAACCCAAGCACTGGGCGATGTATCAAAGATAAACGTTCAATGCGAAGACGACGATCACAATCGCGTTGTCCACCGGGTAAAGTGCGTAACCCAAGCACTGGGCGATGTATCAAAGATAAACGTTCAATGCGAAGACGACGATCACAATCGCGTTGTCCACCAGGTAAAGTCCGTAATCCAAGTTCTGGACGATGTATCAAAGATAAACGTTCAATGCGAAGACGACGATCACAATCGCGTTGTCCACCAGGTAAAGTGCGTAATCCAAGTTCTGGACGATGTATCAAAGATAAAACGATTGTAGTATTAAAACCAAAATGTAAAAATTCTAATACTTATATATATCAATATGATGCAGATACTTTAGACGAAAAAGATCTTATTAAAATAGATGGTTATTGTTTCTCTATAAGTGAAATTATAGAATGGATAGATAGTGGTACATTTAATAATATTAATCCACACGATTTAAACAAAACAAAATTGTTTAAAAATTTTAAAAATATTAGTAACACAGAATTACGTAAAAAGTTAGAAAATTGGTTGCAACAAAAAATACAAGCAGATCTAAATATAGCCAATTACATGATAAATAATAAACGAGATATTTTACTGTATATTGGTTATTCAGGAATTACTTGTTTATATGATAATGCTAGCAGTCATGAAAAGAACGACTCTGGTACTTTTGAAGAAAGTATTGAAGTGTTAGGTAAATTATCAAATTATATGAGAGACGATGATATAATTGCTAATTTAAAAATATCCGAAAATTATACTTTAAAAAATCTTATAAATGATGCAAATTCTGGTAATACATGTATTCATGGTATTGGTTTCTTCTTATTAGAATTATTTTTTGATCTTATATCAAAGATTCAAAATACAAATAAGAATGTTAAAATTTTATCAATTGAAGACTTTGTTAAACTTAATTTCTTTTTAGTAAAAGATAAAAGGAAAAATATAGTTCTTTTTAAAATAGATAATCGATTAGTACACGATAGTAATTCTGTATATTATAGAACAAATTTTGATTTTTTATATAAAATTCCAAATATTGAAAGTCTTGTAACACCAATAGATGAAATTGATAATATAATATCATCCATATTTACACGACAATGTCAAAACACACCTGAATTAGTCACAAATGATAGTGTAGAAAATTGGAAAGATATACCGATTTGGCGAAGAATTAAAACAAGTGATAGTTATTGTTTTGATTTACTTTTTCTTATTAAAATTTTAGGTATAAATTTAGATAATTCTATAGCCGCTAATCCATACCCTATATATCCTAAAAATATTTTTACAAATAAAAGATTAACAAATATAGATTTATTGAATATCAAACGTCGGATTATTAATAATAATATAGATATATATAATGGATCATTAAAATTATTTTTAAATTCACCTGAACTGTGGAGCGAAGATGATAATTATATTAATTCAAACACATGGAGAGAACGTGTTATTAGATTATTTGAAACTAAATTAAGATTTATTAGATATTTTGATAAAATGGATATTGATAACGATGGTAACAGAATTGCAATTATTGCAGGATTTTGGGATGATAAAAATACTCCAACTGATGTTATTGAAACCTATTGTCTTAGATATTTGGATACACTTAATATAAATTTTGTAAGTAATTTAAGTCATAAAACAGTTCCATATTATAATATATCATTAAATATTAGTCCTAAAATAGATAATTCTAATACTAATTTATTTTTTTAAAATAAATATATGTAATAATAAAATGTCTAGACGTGTAACAAAAAAAAGATCAAATTTAAATAAATTTTTTGATAAAATTTTTGTAATTTCCCTTTTCGACAAGTTTGAAAGATGGGAAAAAGTTTCAAAACAATTTAAGAGTAAAAAAATTGATATTGAACGTTTTATCGCGATCGATGGTCGTTGCTCTAAAGAAGGTGAAGTTGGCTGTTTACAAAAACTAAAAACATTTGAAATGATCTATAATGTAACGATTTCAAATAAGAAGAATTATCCTTTAAAAGAAATTGTACCAGCTGCTTCGCTAACTATTGGTACTATTCTAATATTACGTGAAATGGTCAAAAGAAAATGGTCTCATATACTTATTTGCGAAGATGATGTAATTTTATCTAGATCACTAGAGAAAAAATTTGCAGAAGGTATTAAAGAAATAGGTGACCGTAAATGGGATTTATTATATTTAGGAAGTGGAAATCAAACAGGAAATAATGGTATTAGTTTTAATAAAAATAGTCGAAATAAAAACTTAAGCGATATTGCCAAATTTCTTCCTATAGATAAAGATTTCTTTGTAGAGTATAAAGATGATCTACGTGTTCCTTGTGAAGAGTTATGTAAACCTATTTCTGAACATATAAGTATAGCTTATAATCCAGGTGGTACATGGGCTTATGCTTATTCATTAAGAGGAGCTAAAAAATTACTCCGATTACTAGATAATGATGCTGGAAATCATATCGACAAACTTATAGGTGAACAAACAATGGATGGAAAACTTAAAGCTTTGGCATTTGATCCACCAATCGTATGGCATGAAGGAGGAGCTATTCGTCCTGATTCCGATATCCCATGGGAATGGTAATTAATTATTTTATTTTTAAATTATAAAAATTTTAAAAATATAACTTTATAACGCTTTCAATATTTGACGATATGTTTTTGACTGGACTATCAAATTGTAAATATCGGCAATCGGTTCATCATTTTTAATATCTAAAACGAGAGCTATATATGCATCTAATCTCTCTTTTGCACGTGTTCGGAAATCCCAATCATGAATAAACTTTTTAAAATTGGGTTTGTATCGTATAGCTTGTAAAGTCCCACAACTACTCTTCATTTCACTTATATATTTATCCGGTAAGTGTTTAGCCAAATTTTTAGCAAAATCTTTTTTCCAACTTACAATTTGATAATGTGGTATTTTGCTTTTCCAACAACAACTCAATACATCGGTTATACTCTGGTCACCGGTAACAAGAATATCGCTAACCGAATGTTTATATAAACTTAACATATCTTTATTAGCAACTGGTAAAATATCTCCTCGTAGTGTTAGTATCTGATTATTAAGATCATCTGATGCTAATACTATGTTATCATTTTTTTTAGTCTTTATTACTATATTTCCGTATTTACTACTAGATTTTAACATTTTTTTCATAAAACTTTTATCCTCTAAAATTAACTCTATAATCCAGATTGGCAATACAATGTCCAATTTTTTATGCTTTTTGGCATATTTATGAGTAAGTAACTCGATAAATGATAAGAAACATTTATGTGAATTTGCTAGATCGTGTATATATACGACTGCATACGGATTTTTTAGTGTTGGTAATAAGGGACCTATATTTTCTGGAAAAGTAAATAATAAACCATCACGATCAGCGCCTACTCCAGTATTGAAATCAAAATCTTTGTCCATGTAATCATTATATTCAGAAAAAGTTAGTGTATTTACATTGTTTGCATATGGAATAAGTTTTGCAATATCTTCAATACTAGGATAAAAATCTATTTGCATAGGAGCTACCAATATTAAGTCAAAAATAGGTATATCAATATCACGTTTTTGTATATCTTGAAATTTAAGATGAGTAAATCTTCTACATTGTTCTATTCCTTTACCCGGATTTAAGTAGTATAAATTGCTTGGATTTTGCCCTAAACTTAAAAAATTATCTACTTTAGGTGTGGCTATTTTGATGGTCGCATTTGGATACCATTCTTTTAAATAATTAAAAATCTTCATCGCAAATACTACATCACCAAATCCATTGCATGGGGCATTTAGTATCAATATTTTAAATTTTGTATTTTTATTTGGTTTTTCACCTATATCGTAATAAAAATCTTTTAAACTATTATACGCGTCATACTTTGAATTTATTCGTAATAATTTTTTATATAACTCTGTCATTTATTTATATAAAAGAAGTTTAAATAAATATAATTTAATAAATGTTATTATTTGGATCTGGATCATGTGGTATTTTTAAATCATTATTTTTAGTGAATTCTCAGTAAGATAAAATTATTTTTATTTAATTACTATTTAAAGAGATAAGTATTAAATACTAAATATGGTTATTCATGTTATGGCGAATCCGCAAAATTTTGTCACTGAGGCAAATAAATTAAATATTAAATATGAATATTTAGTAGAAGCAGTTGAATGTATCGGTAAACAAAGTGTATCTAGATTATTTAATGGTAATAGCAACCGCGGTAAACAAGAGAGTTTATCAGCAGCTACCATTGATAATTGGTTACTTACATTTAAATTTGTTATCGAAAATCCTAATCATGTTGATAATGATATGTATCAAGTACGAAGAATTCAACCTACTGAACAATGGAACGAATATGTAAAATTAATTAAGAAACCTATTCCTGTTGAAATTATTAACAATTGGAAACACTTAAATCGAGTAAAACTTGGTGATGAAGCAGAAAGATATGGTATGACTTTAGGTATTCGTAACTCAAAAGCGGTTTTAACTTTATACGACCGAATGATCGAAATGATTACACGTCGTGCAAAAATTTGGAACAAAGTGGAAACTGAAATAGATAATGTACAAACAGAAGAAGATGAACAATTGAGTAGTGATTATCGATTAATGAATATTTTTACACTCAAAGATTTAACTAAAAATCGGGGTATTGTTATTGGTAAAAAGAAAAAAAATGAACTAATAGCCGTATTAGAAGAATATGATAAACAACCTAAAAAATTACATTATCAAGAAGATCTACAAAATTACAACGATATGACGTTAAAAATGTTAAAAAATTTATCTAAAACACGCGGATTTAACTGTTATAACAGGTTAAATAAAAAATCTCTTATGGAATTACATTTACAGTATGATATTGAACAAAAAAATATAGAAATAGAGGCACATAAACAATTAGAAAATCAACAAAAATTAGAAAATGTTAATAAAAAAGATGATAAAATTTTAATATTTAATTCTGAATTAACACAAGGACGTGATCTACGTGTTTTTGGAACATACGATAATCCGCTATTTGTAGCAAAGGATATTGCTGAGATGTTAGGATATAAAGATACCAAAAAAGCTGTACGTGATAATATTGATGAATATAATACACTTATATGGCAAAATATTAGCATAAAATATCCTAATATTCAACTACAAGCTCATACTAAATTAATTAATAAAAAAGGAATTCAATCTCTAATTATATATAGTAAAAAACATAATGAAAAACTAAATAAATTTTTAGAAGATGAATTTGATATTAAATTTGATTGTTTAAAAAGATTAACTAAAGAAACAGAATACATTAATATTATCATAAAAACTTTTAATACAGAAAAAATGACAACGCAATATAGTATAGATAACGGTAAATATTTTATTGATTTATATTTTAATGAATATAAAATTGCAATTGAATGCGATGAATTTGGTCATAATGATAGAGATCAAATATATGAAGAAAAACGAGAACAATATATTAAAGATAAAATAGGATGTAAATTTATTAGATTTAATCCGGATATTAATGATTTTAATATATTTGAACTTATCAATAAAATTCAATTATTAATAAATAATGATCTTAAATACCAATTAGATCAAGCTCGTAAAAAGATAATTGAACTATCACATTAAAAATATTTGAATATTAGTTAAATATTATACAATTGTTGTATAATATTTTTGTATTTTTTTGTATATTTTTTGTATAATATTTTTGTATTTTTTTGTATATTTTTTACAATACAGGGAACGGTATTGTATCTCTTAATTTTCACTAAGAGCCAGACTGTATCTTAAGCTAATTCAGGTTTGCTAGACCATCATTATTAACCAACACCCGTGCGGTCGTTGTGGGAGAATCATATCCTTGCATAACAGATTTAGATTCTTTACCCGCGGATTGTCCAATCTTCAGAATTATTACCGTGCTCTAGTCTATTAAACTGAGTATTATAGATAGTTTCCATTCTATAAGTGGTATCTGAAGCTCTAAGGAGTTTCCCGTCTTTATAAGGTATTTTGCCAATTACTAAAGTAACTGACTAGGCAGCAGTAGATATCATATTATATGATATATATGGTTTACAATGTTTATCTTTAATGGTGACCATACAACCATTAAAGCATCTACCTGTTTTAGGCTTCCCTTTAAAACCTAATGCTCCTCCACTGACGCGAATAATATTATTATTAACGCATGTAACAACAAATTCGAAAGATTGAGGATATGCTTGACCAGAAGATGGAATACCCTGACCAGCAGCTCCAGAAACTGCTGATTTAGAAGGAACAGGGACAAGCATGACGTTTGTCAACTTGCCATAATTGGTTGATCCCATAGGATCAAGGCTAATAAAGTCGAGTGAATAGGAGTACATGTGATAACCGGTATCGATGGGGATAACAGGTGCGCAATAATAAGGATTAACAAGTGAGAAGTAATCCGAGCCCATAGCAGCAAGACGGTTAGTATTTTCATAGATAAGAGAAGTATTATCGATGGGGTCGTATGCGAGGATGGGGTTAAAGTTGCATAATGTGAATCCTGCAACAGGTGATGCTGTAGTGTAGTTAGACCATTCATTCGAGAAAGTAGTATTACGAACTGCGAAGAAGAGGACTTTAATAGCATGGGAGAAGCGAATGTCGTAGTTGGCACCGTTGGCAGTAGTCGAGAAGTTCTGACGAGGAGCGGTCTGAACTTGTTCAATGAGGATATCACGAGGAGCACAAGCCATGCGTTTACGTTCATCGTTAGATACGATAGCGTAGTTAGCCCAAACGTTAGTAGTGCCAAGTTCAGGAGTGGAAGGAATATCCTGTCCAACAACGGGAACTACACGGTAAGAAGATGCAACCGAACCAGATGCAGCAGGGTTCTCAAGAACAAGGAGTTCGCTCCAGTTGCGGAAACTGAAGTTAATGCGCATATCATTGTAAGGAAGAGCTGCAGTGGGGAGAGCAACACCGCTATCGCGGCTATAGAAGAAGGGAAGAGGAAGATTTAATATAGCAGAAGGAATGCTTGAACCAGGTGCATATTCACTCGTCAAATCATCGGTGTTACCAATCATGTTAGCATAACCAATTTGTTTGCCAGCAGGTACTGTGAAAGCAGCCCAGAAATCGAGATGGTAGTTATCGAAACGAGCAGCTACCAAGTCATTGAAAGTAAGGCAACATTCGCGCACAATGTTGTGCATAAAGTTACGAGTCCAGCGGAGACGACCATTGGTACCGAATTGGTTAGCAGTAAGGAGAGTAACAGCAGGAGTCTGAAGGCGTAACCAAGTTTGGAGGAGGTAATCGCCAGCGCGAGAAATTTGAACAGACCATTCTTGACCGAATGCAGGCGTGCCTGAAGCACGGCTAAGAACGACGGGTACTTGGGTAAACCAGGTTGCTTTACGGGTCTCACGTACGAAGTACGCAGTTGCGTCGGGACCACCATAGAGGTACTTCTCGATTTCGTCGAAAGTAGCCAAATCAATAAAACCAGATGTTACATTAGATGTACAGATAGATGCCATTTTTATACTAGGCAAGATAAAAAATAAAAAAAAATTTTATTAAATAATATCGTATTAAAGAAAACTGAATAAAATTTATAAATTTTCTTAAGTATAATTTTGTTTTTAGCCTAATTATTAGGTCAATAATTTATTTTCTTATTTTAACTTTGTATAAATTATATTTAAAGATTAAAACAAGGTATAATTATTATAAATAGTTTTTAGTTCAAATTTTATATGAAATAGTTTCCACCAATTTAAAAATTTAGATATAAAATTTTGCGGTGGATCTAAATAAAAAATATAATGTAATTTTAAAGTATTTTATACTTTAAAATTTATTTTATAAAATTTATTTTCGGTTAGGACAAACACGGATGTTAAATAATGTGGATTTATTATTCTGGTTATTTGGATTTGTAAAATCAAATCGTATATTTTGATATTTATACTGGCTAAAATATATATGCGATGCATATTGAACTTCTGGTGCAAATGTTGTTTTTAAAGTTCCTAGACAATAATCTATATTTATAAAAAAATTATAAAAACCTTCATCTTTCCATATATCAGCTTTGTATATATTATTATTATAAAATTTTTCGGCTAAATTAAGAGTATAATCTATCGATTCTCGATTTCCTATATAAGTTGTATCATGTGATCCCATTATTATATTTTGATTACTAAATAAGTTATTAAACTCATTTTGAATAAATATATCTTGATTATTTCGTTTAATAACAGTATCAAATAATCTACAACAAAAGTGTAAATCTATATCCAAATTATTATTTTCTATATAGTCATTTTTTAGTTTATTTAATAAGTATTTTCTATATATTATTTCAGGAACAAATGGACTATAACCATCTTTATAATTTGCTATTGTATAGTAATTCGAAGCAATTTGCTTCTCCATATCCACATCGTATTCAGGTATATCTTCGATATACTTTATAAAATGAACTTTACAATTATACTTATTAAATATACTTATCATTTTATTTTCATTTTCTGGTGAATAATTTCCAGATTGTAACTTATTAGTTAAAATAAATACATGAACATTATTACACAATAACACATCAAATTGTTTTAAATTATTTTCTAAGTTCATTTCAAAGTTTCAAAACTGTCCATATATGATTAAGGCTATTGATTTTTTAATAGTTAAAGTAGGTTCATTACATGATAAATTAAAAGACATTTTTATTTTATATTAATTATTCTTTTAGATGATATAAAATATGGTACTTAAATAAATACTATATTTAAGAAAGATATGTCTGATATAGATATTTTAAATATTGATATAATGATACGACAAAATTTTGAGAATGAAAGTCGTAAGTTAATAGAGTACGAAAAAAGTTTAGATAATATAAATAAATCATTAAATTTAAATAGTTTAAACAGTAAACATACAAGTATATTAAATAAGGCAAAAAATGAATTAGAATTTTATATTTATAATATAAAGGATAAAACAGACTTAAATTTTTATATATCTGAAAGTATAGAATTATTAGAACAGTATAAAAATATATTAAAAATACCTCAGAAAATGAGTTTTGTCGGTAAACAAGTAAAAAATGACAAAGAAAAACAGAAAATTATTGATATTTATTTAGAAATCGCTTCTAAATATGTTAATATAAACATAGAAAAGAAGGGTAATAAACCTTCTAAAATTATATGTAATAATTGCAGCAATAAAAAAGAATTTGAAATAGAAGGTGATACTTATATCTGTAATCAATGTTTTTCTCAACAAATTATATTACGACACACAAGCTCATTTAATGATGTAGATAGAGTTAATATATCAAGTAAATATATTTATGATAGAAAAATACATTTTAGGGATTGTATAAATCAATATCAAGGAACGCAAAATAGCACAGTTGAACCAAAAGTATACAATGATTTAGAAGAACAATTTGAACTACATCATTTACTTATCGGAGAGAAGGATACACCCAAAGAGAAACGCTTTGCAAATATAACAAAAGTACATGTAACAATGTTTTTAAAAGAATTAGGTTATACTAAGCATTATGAAAATGTACATCTTATACATTACAATATAACGGGTATACAACCAGATCAAATAGGTTACTTGGAAGAACAATTATTAGATGATTTTGATATATTAATTGAGCTTTACGATAAAATGTTTAAGAATATTAACAGAAAGAATTTTATTAATACCCAGTATGTATTATTTCAATTACTAACACGGCATAAACATCCATGTACACATGAAGATTTTACTATTCTTAAAACAATTGATAGAAAAAATTTTCACGATGATGTATGCCGTCAATTATTTGAACATTTAGGATGGAATTTTCATCCTATTGTATAGTTTATTTATTAAATCTTTATATATTTAATAAATAAGATTTACTTGATATTAAAAATAAAAAATTGATTTTTAAACTTAAATAAAATAAATTTAAATATACAATGATTAATTTTTACTCAATCAATTCGGTTATAAGAAATGAAATGTGTTATCATAGTTCGCAACGTTTTGCAATGATTAACTATTTGTTAAATATTGATAAAAAATATATTACTGATATGTACAAAAATGCGCCTCATGGAAGATATGAGTTATATAAAACCGATAGAGATAATACGGCATTAATACTATGGAAAATGCAACCATATCATAATATATCTATGCACGAACATGAGGCAAAATGTGCTTTTCTAGTATGCAGTGGTAGAATAAGAGAACATAGTATTAAAAAAGGTGAACATGATATAGGTATATATACAAAAGGAGATACAGGTTTTATTGATAAAAATGAAAAACATAGTATAATGAATACTAATGATAATTTCTCAACAATATTACATTTATATATGAAAAAAATAGAACTACAAAACAATTTTTAATTATATTTAAAAAAATATAGTTAATTTATAAATGCTAAGGCGACGAACTAATAATCGTATATATAATATTTTATCAAGAATTCAAAATTTAAACACAACAGAATACATATTTTCAGACAGTGAATTAACATTTGGAGAAATACGGATACAAAATGTACCAAGACATCTTCGTAATATTCGATATACAGAAATTTATCCACATATTTTAGATTTATATAATCATACACAAACAAATACTTTTAGACCAAATAATACTGAAAATGAACATTATAATACGGATGAAGAGGAAGAGGAAGATGAGGATGATGAAGAAGAAATACATGCTAATATGGATATGGATATGGAAGAAAATGAGGTAAATTATAATAATAGTATATATACAAGTCTTCTCAATATGTTATTAAATTACAGTAGTAGTGATTATGATATAGATATAGATATAGATATAGAAACAGCTACACGTTATAGCATGGATGATTGTCAAATGCATAAAGATGAAGATATAGTATTAAATGTTGAATCAGAAAAATATATTAAAAATATCCATACCCAATTTGATAATTGTTCTATATGTCAAGAATCATTTGTTGATGAAACATCTATGATAACTATTTTATCTTGTAAACATTATTTTCATACTGATTGTGTAAATGAATGGGGTAAATATAAGTCTGAATGTCCTATATGTAAATCAGTTATACCTATAAAAAATACATAAAATTTTTAATACTATAAATAGTATTAAAAAATAATTATTTAACAACGACCATATTTATCTACCATTTGTGCTTTTTTATCGACTTTAATGAATTTTATAACATTAGCATCGCATTTCTGACAAATTCCACGTAAAGCAGGTATACCACCGCGTACTTTTTTATTTTTTATTACATCTACGCATATATCATCATGTTCAATTTTAACTCTTTTACGACAAGATACACAGTAAAATTCTTGTTCTTTAAGTTTTTTTTGCAACTTAGCTGGCATTTATTTATATAAAAGATTATAAATTTTATATTTTTTAATCAATATCTAAAAAAATTGAAACAGTTCTATAATAAATGTTATTATAAAATATGGAATCTAAAATACCTGACTCTCCTGTATACTTTAGATTCCTTAATCTACGTCATAAAACATACCATACAACTGGTTATAGCTTATTAAAAACACTATCTTTATGGTCGACTTATACTCCGCAATATCATATTCTTAATCAAGTAATCTCTAAAATACAATCTGATCAATATGTTTTATGTGTCTTATACGGAAATTCTGAAAAAGATACCTTTACTGATATACAATTTGGTGTAACAGAATCATTTAAAAAAGGAGAATCTATTATAAGTGCTTTTAAAAGAAGTCTAGGTGAAGAACTAGGTCTGATTACACAGTATATACCAGCCTTTACTAATACTCGTTACAATGGAAAAGAATATGTTATTAATACAATCAATATTAAAGATACATCTTTATTGCAATTACACGAAATTAATACACATACAATTAATACACAAAATAATATACCAAAAAAAATGGCAAGTATTGTATATGGTGATAAAAAAAATGTACTTGAATATTTAAACGCAGAACACATAATTCTACATAATAATACTGATAATATTGTTGGTATCGTAGCTATACCATTTAAAGAAATTATAGCCTATTTTAATAAAAATCCTGGATATACTAATAAACATACTAGACTTATTGAACATTCTACAAGTCAATATTTCAGTTAAATAAGATGAATTGGTAAACCGTAACGTAATACTCTATTCTTTTGTTTTGATAACCAAATTCCTAAACCAATAAGACACCCAATAAATATTAATACTAATATTATAATAGTAACAATATTTGTACTGTTACTACTTTCGGTTAGTGAATAATTATTACTAGTAGTTTTACAGTTCGTATTATAGATTGATTTATAAATTTTTAAAGGATCTTTATTATTTGGATACATTTTATTAGCCCATATACAATCTAAACAGGATAAACGTATATTTTGATGTGTACCTTTATTATTTAGAGTTAAACTAGCTGGAAAAAAATACAACATAATTGACATCGGATCGTAATCTGAACCATTTAGTTCAGAACGACTATACCTATCAATAATATTTTCTTTTGTAGTTTGTCGATCCCATCCTTGAGTATCTTTAGCCCACTGATCAACTGCTTGAACATTCCATTTAATCTGATTATTAAATGCAGATTGATGTTCATGAACCATACCGAGTGCATGTCCAAATTCATGCATAGTTGTCGCAACATCAAACCAACCCAAGTTCATAGTGGATTTATCGGAATGTTCAGCTAAGCAATCAGTACCAATCAATGACCAGGCACCTCCAGATGGATCAAAACTAATTCGTATATTTGCACCTGGATCAGATTTATCTACAAATAACAACTTTAACTGCACAAAAGGTTGCCACCGTTCTTGTACAATTTTTTTAATCGCTTCTTCGATTGGTATATCGTTATCGTCAATATATTTCTGTAAAGGATCTAATTTTAGTGATATACCTTGTTCTGCAGCTATTTGTTTATACATTTCTTTTGTGGTACGAGGTATTTTAGCTGCAGATTCAAGAAAACATATTTTTATGGTAGCACCAACAGGCCATATTTTTTTAGCATAAAAAGCAGCTTTTAATTTTTGAAAATGCTGTTCAGAATTGCTTACAGTTTTCATATTTGATAATTCTTTCGTATGATGAGGTAAAATTTTTTCAACGCATATTCGTGTTTGACTACTCATTTTTTATTACTTGCAATATTTTTTATTTTATTATTTATTTCTAGTATATTATTTAGTATGTTTTGTATATCTTTTTTAATTACTTCTTGTGTGTTTGGATCAGCGGTAAAAAATTCTTGCCATTTTTTTGCTAAATTATCACGTTCTTTTTGCAATTGAGTAGAAAATGAAATAACCATAATTAGTACTTATTACTAGTAATAATAAAAATTTATTATTTATATTTATATGTATTATCTATAAATATATGAATATACAATTAACCGCTAAATATAATAAACAAAGTCTGTTTCATGCAATAAGTATATATAATTTTTCACAACATGAAAGTATTAGTAATATCCTAAAAGCAGTTAGATTTTTATATCAATATAGGCATCACGAATCTAGATTGTGTCCTTCATTGCAACAATTAAATAATAAATTAATTGAACTATTTAATACATATAAAAATAGTGAAAATTATGAAATACATGAAATTATTGATATAATAATCGAATATGTACCAAATGGTAGACAATATCTTGATGAATTAAGAAGAATACAGACTGAAAATTCACGTCAACAAAGAGAATTAGCACAACAAATACAAAGACAGACTACTTATAAAAATATTGATAAAACTATATATAGTGATCGTCAAAATGTACACGCTTCATCTATTAATAATACAGTTAAAAACGCAGCTAAATTACTAGTAGATAAATATTATAATAATATTTATAATATAGAAGATATAAAAAAATTATTGATTGAAAAATATAATAATGATAGTATATCTAAAGTATTAGATAGAATATCGGGAGATATTGCCAATTTCAATATTAACATATCCCTTCGACAAGTATTTATATCTTTATGGAATTGGATACATATAACACACGATTTACAGGAGATAAGCGAATTAGAAAGGATATTAGTTGATGAAATAACTGATATGAATGAAATGTGTGCTTCTGGACATTTATCACGATTAATAAATGTTACACAAGGATTTACTGATGAATTTATTATTAATATATCAAATATGGATCAATGCAATGCAGTAATTAGATATTATTTAAATAAAAGATTAGAAGAATGCACAGATGAAAAGGTTATTGATGGAATGATAACAAGAGATGAATATTATCTAAATTTTATCCAAACTTGTATAGATGAAAAAATAGATTATTTTAGAACTGAATATGGCGATGAATTTATTCAAAATTTAAAAAGTGTAGTTAGTAAATTTTAGTATTTTTAATATTTTTATATTATAAATATAAATAGATGAAAATAGATGGTATAAAAATTTTAGTAATTTTATCTATTTTAATAATTATTGGAGTTATATATTATTTTATGGTTAATAAAAATAATTGTAATTCAGATCAAGAATATAATAAAATATTAAAAAAATGTGTAAAAAAATGCGCTTCAAATACACATTATGATATTAACTCAGATAGTTGTATTACAAATTGTGATGATGGATTTTCTGTTTGCGGTGATACTTGTTATAATACTACAACACAACAATGTACACCAGGATCCAAAATATGTGATATACACGATCGTATTTGTGGAACTAGCAATACATGTTATAATCCAGATAAATTATTTTGTCATACCGATGGTAATCTCTATAATTTTGATCAAGTCTGTAAAAATGGTAATGTTTGTATAAATAAAGGAGATAGATGTAGTACTGATGACAGTAATCAGTGTATTACAAATTGTCCACCTACTCAAGCAGTATGTGAAAAATGCTGTGATCCTGGTGAAATTTGTAAAGATGGAAAATGTACAACATGTGGTAATCGACCTGATTTGAAAAAATGCGGAGATATATGTTATGATCCTATAAAACAACAATGTATAAATGGAAAAGTATATGATTGCTCTCCAGATATAAAAGTATCAGTAAATACTGGTTGTTGTAAATCTGCACAAGTACTAGATAGTAATAATAATTGTTGTGATGCTGATAAAATAATTTCTGATGGAAGATGCTGTTTAAAAAAATGTTCTGATGAAGATAATTGCTGTGATAATGATTGTATAAATGTAAATGGTAAATCTGTATGTAGACTAAAATGCGGCGATGATTGGTGTGATCAATCACAAATTTGTATACAAGATGATAAAGGCGTTAATACAGGTAAACCTGGTTGTTTTACAAAAGGTTGTGAATGGGATGATCCAATCCAATACACTCCATCTATAATGAGTGGTCTCACAGTTAAAACATCTATAGATCAGAATAATAACTATTATTTTGTTAATAATCCAATTCAAACTGGAACACAATCGATACTATTAAGCGATATAATCGCAAGTGATAACCAGTCTATAGTATCACAAGCTGAATGTACTTTAGGAAACGCAATTCAACGAGCTTCTACAAATGACTTAAAATCATTAACATTTGACCAGATTAGTAAACCACCAAAATTTACAGCTATATTTGATCATACAAGATTACCTACTCTAGATAATTTTAATAATATGTGCCCAGTGGTAGATAAAAATAATATATATGAAATTAATAGATGTTGTAGTATTATAGATAATGGAGTTACAAAATTATCAGGTCAAATATGTGACAAAGGTGAAGTTTGCGTGAATAATGTTTGTCATAGTAATTATATATGTGATATAAATCTTGATGGTACCACATCTTGTCATGAAAATTGTAAAACTAGCGTAGGATCAAATGCAGAATATAATAGATTTACAAAAAAATGTGATAGTGCTATAGAAATTTTAGGAGGATATTTAACCAGTAAATATAAAGAATGCTGTAATTGTTCGTCAGATAATAATAAAATGTTACCAAATACACCACATAATTCAGTCTGTTATAGTTACGAAAGTGATGAAATTGCTGAGAAAAATTCAGACCCGAATACTATTAGATTATGTAATAAAGTTTGTAGAAAAAACACTACATCTCTAAATACTTTTAGTATGTATTAAAAATAAATAATATTTTAAAATTGAATTTAAAGAAAAAAATACTTTAAGTAATAATAATATAATGTCAAATAATAAAGATGATAGAATATTAACGTTTCAAGAATTTGATGATATAAAAGTGTCTACTAAAACTTTTACAGCAATGACAAATTTATGCATTGATTTAAAAAAATTGTTTAATTTTTTACCGGTTATAGAATATAATGTAGTTCCCAAGCGTCGTGGACGTAAGAAGAAGAATGAAAAGAATGATACAAATCTTGAGATTCCACAAGGATCTATTATAACACTTAAATACGAAGATGGTTTACGGGGTGTAGATTTAAAAAAGAAAAAATCAGAGAAAAAACGTAAATGGTTTCGTAACTCATTTACAGTGGTTATATTAATCGAAAAATATATTAATTTTAAAGTATGTCGAAATGGTACTTTTCAAATGACCGGATGTAAAACCCTTGCACAGGCTGAACAATGCGTGAAACATATTTGGAATCTTATTAAAGATGATAAGACAATTTATTCTTTGAGTTCCGGTGATCATCCAGAAGCTATATTCATACCAGCAATGCGTAATATAGATTTTAGCTTAGGTTTCTATATTGATCGTGAAAAATTAGCTCGATACATGAGTACTCAAACAGAATGTCATTGTTTACTGGAGACTAGTTTTGGATATACTGGAGTAAATATAAAAATTCCGCTTACTAAAAAGATTAATACAATTAATGTATGTAAAATTAATTATCTAAATAATGAATGGGTAAAAGAATATGTGCCTTATAAACATTATTTGGATAAACTTACAAGTAAAGAAAAAATCGATAAATTACAAGAAGAGCGTTATAATACTTTTTTAGTTTTTCATTCTGGTAAAACTATCATGAGTGGTCTTACTGGAGAGTTAATGAGAGATACATACTATACTTTTATTGATATTATTAGAAAATGCCATAAAGAAATAGAAGAAAGACTTGATTAATTTAATAATATTATTACTAATAATATTATTACTAATAATATTATTTTATTTACGTAATATATCATAATTTTCTTTAAACCATTTTACAGTTTGACTTATACCATCTTTTAAAGGAGTAAACTGAAAATTTGGTAAAAGTGTTAATAATTTTGCTGGACTAGCAGTTTTAATTTGCTGTCCATCGTTTACACCTTTTTGTTTATCCATTGGTTCTACATGCTGTATATTAAATTCAGTGCATATTAATCGTGCTACTTCTAAAATGGTAGTTTCACTTGTCTCCGGAGTTGAGCAAATTAACAATGGTGTATAAATAGATTCTGATACTATACGTACTATAATATTCGCTAAATCAAGTGAATATATAAACTGTCTTTTAGGTTGTCCAGTACCCATTATTTTAAATGGGATATTTTTATCTTCCTGTAAATGAGCTTTATGTATTAAACCTGGTATCACATGGCTATTTTCTAGATGAAAATTATCATATGGTCCATAAATATTAGTTGGAATAATACATTGGTAGTGAAAATCGGGTATTTCATTATATAAACGACATTGAACTTCCATCATACGTTTAGCATATGCATATCCATAGTTTGAATAATGAGGTTCACCTAAATGTAAATCTTTTTCTGTTAATATACGATTTAATCCATCCGGAAATATACAAGTACTTAAACAACAAATAACACGTTTTATACCGTGTTGATATGCCGAATTAAGTACATTTTGATTTATTAAGACATTACTGGTAAACATATCTAAGCGATTAGCTGCATTTTTAAACAAACCACCCACATTAGCAGCTAAATGGATAACTATATCTGGATTATATGTATTAAACATTGCATTAACATCTTCTAAATGTAAGAGATCGTAATCTTTAGAACTAATATAAATCCAATCAGGTTTTATTTGGCGTAAAGCACTACCGACAAGACCTGATCCACCGGTTACTAAGACTTTAGACATTTATTTATTATATTTCTTTATTTAAATAAGATTATATAAAATAAACTTAAAAAGATAAGAAGTCTTCTTAAATAGTATATATGTTTAATAGCAAAAGCACAGAACAATATAATAAATTAGTTAACTATTATAATTTAAATAAGGGGAAAAAATGGGATGAATGGTTAGAATACGATAAAACTTTTAAAAAACCTGGAAAACAAGGATTAGTTGGATTATTAAAATTAAAAGATGATAATTCTGATTTACGATACGTGTTTAAGATTTCTCAGTACATTAATTATTTAACTGAACATGAAAGCTCTATTATGACTGGTTTAAATGAATTAGCAGAATATTGTCCGCATTTCTGTAAATTTGTTGGTAATATTACTTGTACATTAGATCCAAACAATCGTAAAGGTGGAAATCCGTTTGATATTAATTGCAAATATCCAATTGAAAAAAATATTATTTTAACTGAATATATTAGTGATAGTTATAAATTTTATGATTATATTAAATCTAAGCATATTCACGAGGATATTTTATATTCAACTATTAAACAAGTATTAATGTCGGTAAGTATAGCTCAAAAAGTAAAAAATTTTAGTCATTATGATTTACACTCACTTAATATTATGATGCGAAAATGTGATACAAATGTTGTATTTTTATATGCATTAGATGAAGATAATCAGTTTTGTGTACCTACATTAGGACATTATCCGGTAGTTATTGATTTTGGATTTTCGTATATTGAAAATTTAGAAAATAATCCGTTATGGCCATCTATGTGTCATACAGATGTGGGATTTATGAGTAATCAATTTGATTCCTTGGCTGATCCAAAATTATTCTTAGTGGCTGTATCAAGTGATATTAAAGAACATCGTAATACGAAAAAATCAAAAAATTTACGTACTATAGTGCATAATTTATTTGATAAATTAGATATTGATTGGGAAGCAGGATGGGATAATACAGATGAACAAGGTGCTTCTTATTATGTGTTAGAAATGCTTCAACCTTATAATAAAAATTCTGTTTTATTTCGATATTATGATCACTACTGTATAGATTTATTACAATCACTTATAATACTACCGCTTCAAGAACAAGAATATTCGGATATTGATAAAGTATATACTACTTTTTTACAACAATGGATACAAATTGAGAACGAAATATCCAATCCATTTTACAGTTTATATACTCTTAAAGGTATAATAGATGCAGTTCGTGAAGTACGTTCTTATTATATTGAAAAGAAAACAAGAAATGATGCAATTAATAAGTTTCGACAAAATGTATATAATGTAGTTAATAAAATTAGTAAATTTTGTAGATTAAAAAATGTACATTTTGAAAAATTATTATGTTCGCTTATTATGCTATCACGAAATATTGAAGGTATGTTATATGATATAGTCACGACAAGAATGCGGAAAAAAAATAAAGAGTATAAAAAATTACCATTAAATAACATAGAAAAAATATATGGAGCAATTGATGTGAATATAACAGATAATTATGTCTATAACAAGGATACAGTTGTATATATTTTTAACTTGAGTAAAAAGTGTACTGATAAATATAAAATTCCCGAAGAAAATTTGGAGTCTATAAATAAAGCATACCCAATAACGCGAGGAGCTTTGATATATGATATCTATAAAAATTCTATTTAAATATTTAAATTTAAAATAAAATAATGTCTAGTAAACTTACTATAGTTGATATAAAACATAAATTATACAATAAATGTGTGTTAATAAGAGTTGATTATAATGTACCATTAATTAATGGTGTTATAACTGATAAAACACGTATATTTGCCAATTTACCTACTCTTGATTATGTCTTTTTACATGGAGCTTCTAAAGTGGTATTAATGTCTCATTTAGGTCGTCCAAACGGCAAAGTAATAGAAAAGCATTCACTTAAACCAATTGTCCCTATTTTAGAGAAATATACTGGTCGAAATATACAATTTATTTCGACAAATATTAATTCAGATGATATACAAACAGAAATATCTAACACACCAAATGGTTCTATTATATTATTAGAAAATTTACGATTTTATAACGAAGAAGAAAATTATAATATTAATGATTTAAAAGTACTAGAATTTTGTAATAATATTTCAAAATTTGGAGATATTTATGTAAATGATGCATTTGGTACAGCTCATCGATCACACTCATCGATAGTAGGTATAAATTTACCTATCAGAGTATCTGGTCTACTTCTAAGTAAAGAAATAAATTATTTATATAAAAGTATTGATCTTCCACAACGTCCATTTTTAGCTATAGTAGGCGGTGCTAAAGTTTCTGATAAAATTCCACTTTTATATTCATTAATTAGTAAAGTTGATGAAATAATTATAGGGGGTGGTATGGCTTTTACTTTCAAAAAGATTATTTCAAATATGAAAATTGGTTCATCTATTTTTGATAGTAAAGGAGCTGAAATGGTAAGATCAATTTTAGATAAAGCTAAATTAAATGGTGTAAAAATTCATTTACCAGTAGATTTTGTTTGCGCTGATAACATTAACGAAAATGCAAATATTACAATAGTTGATGATATATTTGGGATACCAGACGGATTTTATGGATTAGATTGCGGTCCATACACTCGTAAAATTAACGATGATATAATCAAACAGGCACGTTTAATAGTATGGAATGGTCCACAAGGAATGTTTGAAATTTCTGCATTTGCAGCTGGTTCACATGCAACTTTATATTCTGTAGTAAATGCTACTGCAAATGGTGCAATTAGTATTATTGGTGGTGGAGATACAGCATCTATAGTAGAACAGACTGGTTTAACAAATGCAGTATCACATGTATCAACTGGAGGTGGAGCAACCCTTGAATTATTAGAAGGAAAAATTTTACCAGGAATTACTGCATTAACTAATAAATAAATTATTAAAAAAGTAAATAAAAATATTATAATATAATAAAATGGATACAAAATGTAATAGTTGTAAAAATTATTCTTCTGAAAATAATAGTTGGACGCCAAATTCTTCATTACATGCAACTAAATATAATAAAAATATATATTTAGTAGATTGGAATAAAGAGAGTTATGTAAGTAATCCATTGATTGATTACGAAGAAATAAATGAAAATGGTGTTTTAAGAAATAGCCAAAATACTTCTTTCACTAATATTGGTAAATGGACTAGTAATAATAAAGAAGGATATGCGTATAGAGATTATCAAATGATACAATCTAAAGATCTACTTGCAAATAGCATAAATAATAGTTTTACAAATACTGGAAATTGGACAGTCTCAAACAAAGAAATGTATGGTATTCCACGTGTTGATTACGATGAGATAAATGAAAATGGTGTATTGCGTAATACACGTAATACACCATTTACTAATATTGGTAAATGGGCATCAAAGTGAAATAATTATAAGTTAAATTCATTATTGACAAAATAAAAATATATAAAAGTAAAAATATATTTACACTTGTAAAGTAAATATATTTTATTATTTTTTTAAATTATTCATTACATTTTCTAAAAATCTCATATTATATATTTTTGGTTTACTATCCCCAGTGTTTCCTGACAAATGATCTATAATAAATTTTGAATTTTCATTAACATAATGTTTATCAACCATGAACTCTGATATACTATCGCATTCTGCTAATTTATTTTTATGAGTATTAAAAACTATATAAGGTTGATCTTTAGTATGAATATCTAAAAATGTATTACTAGCTTTATCTGCGTTTACATGATCAAATATTTGAGAAAATAAATTTTTAATTTCAGCACAATTATTAAATCCCATAAGACAGCTTGAAAATACTGGTACTTTTGCATCTAAATTATGTCTACGAAATAATTCTAACCCCCACATATATCCATCTTCACAGTCATCGATATATCCATCGTGTTTATTTGTGTATAATTTATTTTCTATAATTCTATCAAATATTGGTTGTACATGATTAATTACATAACAATCAAGATCTATATACAATAATTTATCGTAATTATTTACATTTTCGTAAGAAAAAATCGTAAGTCTGCTGAAATAGTCTACATCTACTTGTGTATAATAGAGTATATTTATAGGTAAATTATTTGTAAAATCATATAGTTTATTTTTATGACTATCGGTTGTGATAATTAATATATCAGTAGTATCTATATTTATATTTCCGTATTTTACTATAGAATTTAGGAATAATTTTGTCATTTCTACATATTCATCATTTCCAAATAAGCCACAGTATATAACTTGTTTCATTATTATTTTTATAAAATAAATTAATCTTTAAATATATATTTAAAAATAAAAATATATAAATTAAATTATGCCTATTCGTTTACATATATTTGGATTACCTTATACAATTACAAGACAAGAATTTTCTGGAGATCCATCAACTGAATATATACTAAATTTTGGTCAAATGATGATTAATTATAATTTTGAAGTATTTCATTATGGCGTAGAAACATCTCAACCTGGTTATACGAATAAAAATATTAATATTTTAACTAAAGAAGAATGGGAAAAATTACGCATTGAATCTATAATGTTAAAAGAGAATATAACATATGAAGATGCGGTTACATATTTAAAAAACCCAAAAAACTCTATTAATGAATTAGCAACCGCAAATACACCTTTATGTGTTGAGTTTAATAAACGTCTTAAATTAAATTTACAAGCTAATTATCGTGATATGACAACCGATATTATATGCATTAATCGCGGTATTTTGTATAATGAAGCACTTAATGGAATAAATTGTGTAGTAGTGGAAATTGGAATTAGCGATAAAGATTCTTCTAAATCTTTTAGAATATTTAATAGTAATTCTTGTTTAACATCTACAATTGCAATAGAAAAATGTTCATCACCAAATTATTGGTTTTTTATACCTCCTCCTTTTAATATAACGGATTGGCGGTTTAATTTAAATCCTTTTTCTAATAATATAGGATTTTTGGGACATATTTCTAATCATAAAGGTTGTCACATTATAGTTGAGATAGCAAAACGTTTTCCAAATACGCAATTTACACTTTGTGGACCTGGAGATCCCAATATATATTTATCTTTACCTAATATTGTGTATAAATCGCCGATTTATGGAACAGAACGTTCAGAATATTTAGGCCAATGTACAGCTGTATTATTACCATCTACAATGTGTGAAATGTTTTCTCGAGTAGCTGTGGAATCTCAGCTATGCGGAACTCCAGTTATTACTAATAATTCAGGAGCTATGATTGAAATAGTAAAACAATTTCGCACTGGGTTGCGATGTAACACATTAGCTGATTATTGCCATGGTATTAAATTAGCACTAGATGGCAAATTTAATCGTGTATACATTCGAGAGAGAGCTGCTAAAAAATATGATATGTATAAAATTGGATATAAGTATGAGTATGCCTTGCGATCAATTGTAGATGTTTTTACACCTGGTAAAAAAGGCTGGTATTGCGAGAATAGTCATATGAATAGTTTACAATTATATTATAAAGAATCAGTTAAACCAAAAATATACTTATTTTTACCATATTTTGGTAAATTTCCAAATTATTTTCAGTTATATTTAGACTCATTGGAAGTTAATATAGGATTATTAGTAGTGTTTATAATTACTGATATTGATCTTACACATTATAAGTTACCGTTAAATGCAATACCTATATTTATGACTTTAGATACACTTCGAGAACGATTATCCAAAATGCTAGGTGAAGTATATGAAAAAGTTATAAACCCAAATAATTTAGTTCAAAAAGTATATAAATTAGTAGATTTTAAAATCACTTATCCTATAATTTTTAACGATCTAATTCTATCGCATAAATTAACCGATCAAGATTTTGTTGGATGGGGAGACTGTGATTTAATCTACGGCAATCTTCATAATTTTATTAATTTTAATGAAAATTTTCACATTATTGGTGGTTGGCATGGGCATTTTACAGCTATACGAAATATAGATTCCTTTAAAAACTTATTTAAGACAGTCCCAAAATATTTAGAATTATGTACTGATAATAGTATGACATTTGTAACAGATGAAATTGCTTTTCGTCAACCACTTATTAATTATTTACGTAATAATAACTATAAAATGTTCTATATTAATAAATGTATGTGTGATATTGTTCCACCAATGTTTTATCATTTAGTTAGACCTAATCATCCTGAATTTAAAAAGAATTTTTTTAATAATAGAAGTCCTAATAAAAATATAAATTATGTCTATTTTAGTAAAAAGGATAAACAATTAATCACTGTTTACGATGATGGAGAATCACATGAAACTACTTATTGTCATTTACAAAAACGATCAATGTCTTTAAATTTTACAGAGTATACAGAATTCTATATTAAAGAACATGAGTTTAGTCTTGTATTAGAGTAGATTAAAACGTTCAATATATTTTTTGTCTAGAAATCTGATTAAGTATGAATATGAGGTTTGTGGACATCCCAACTCTTTTAATTTCATAATAAATCCAATCAACATTAGAGTCATATTAGGTTTATCAGTGTTTAATTTTTTAATTAATTTATCGTCAATTGCTTTTGACATACCAAAATCGATAATATATAATTTTTTATTTTTAAACATATAATTAAGTATATTTGAATCATTATGAAATACTTTACATTCATCTAGCTTTTTAAATATATCTATTATCTGACGTTGTTGTCCTACTTTTAAGTCTTTATCTTGTTTTTTCATAATATCAAGTAAATGGGTATCCATTTGTTCCATAACAATATATTTTTCATGAACATTAACATCAATAACCATCGGAGAAATACCTACATTAGCCGCTAATTTTTGCAGTTCAGCTTCTTTTAGTATATTAGTTTCAGATTTGTTTTTTCGAAACATTTTCATTGCATAGTTACATGAATTAGCGGAATTAGATACTAAATATGCGGTGCCTTCTTTACCAGGTTCAAATAATTGTTTTATTTTCGTATATTTATTTTTAAACGTAACATTTTTCTTTATAATAGGAGAACAGCAATTTCTATATTTTTTTAAATAATAGTAAATATTATTTATAAGTTCATTACGGTTTTTAGAATCAATATCACTATTTTGAATACCAATATCAGTTGCAAAATTTTGTAAATAGATTAATTTTATTTTTTCTAATTTTGTAAAGTTCATTTTATTCATATATCTATTTTTTTAACTGTCTTTTTATTTTAATATTAAAATAAAAAGAACATAAGTTTAAATACATGCGATTTTTAATACTAATAAAATAATAGCTGAAATACCAATGACCATATAAGTAATTTTTTCAGCTTTAGACATAGATCCATCTTTATTACCTATTAGTTGGTTTACTAAACCACGATTATCGTTAGCATAAAATAACCAATTAATAGAACCAATAATAACTATTAACAATAGGATTGTCATAATTATGTTACGCATTTTATTTATAAAAATATAATAATTTTTTATATAAAAAATATCTACTAACATTTATAATTTTTCGACACGAGTATAATATGAATCTGTAGTCTCTTTAGGATGTTTATGAACACATGTATTGAAATATTTACAATCATCTTTGAAAAAACAGTTACTAATAACTAATTCGTTACGATTGTGAGCAAATCGACAATTTACACCGTGACGACATTGTTGTTTATTTAATACTGAATTACACATACGTGTCTTAACTAATTTTTGAGCCAAGTCTTTTTTATTTGATAAAGTATCAAAAGCTACATCACGATTTAAATCTAGTTCAGAAATTACTGGTAAAACTAAAGTAGGTGGTTTAATCGGAATAGGTGCAGTACGGCCTAAAAATATCGGCGAAGAATTTGGTGTAGAAGTATTATTACGCTCATGTGTATTTTTTGGTTTAATAATATTAACTAAATTTAAACGTAAATGATATTCATCAATTGTCTCTTTCGGATGTTTATGCTGACATGTTGAAAATATATTACAATTATCACCATAGAAACAATTACGGATAACAAGTTCGTTTAAAGTATGAGCAAAACGACAGTTTGTACCATGACGACACTCCATATTATTTAGAATAGAATTACACATACGTGTTTTACTTAATTTTTCAGCAATCTCTTTTTTATCAAGAATAGGAGTTGATTCTTTTTTAGTTATATTTGGGCTATTAGCTATATTTTTCGAATTTTTATTTTTTAAGTATAAAAATGCATTTAAAAGATCGTCATCGTCAGATGAAGAAGAATCATTTTGAATACTTGTTTGATTATTCATTTTATCATTATTCATTTTATCATTATTCATTTTATCAAGTATTTCGTATTTTTTAAGACATTTTTCATGGGCTAATGCTATATCTTGACGTTCAGCCTCTGCTTCATCATCAGATTGATCAACAATAATATCGTTAAAGAATACGGATGTTTTTATACTTGTTTTAATAGTAATATTCTCTGTTTTTTCTTTTTCCTTTTCCTTTTCTTCTGCTCTTTTTTTACGACGAGCTGCGCGTCTTGCAGCCATTACTTCTACAGAAGGTGTTATATCAGTAACTGCTTGTTTATTATAACCTGAACTTATACGAGATTTAAATGCATCTCGTTTCGATTTTTCTGCATCTTTTACCTCTTTAAGCTCTGCTTTTAATCGTTCATTTTCTAATCTTATTCGCATACCTTCACTCATAGTCGGAAGTGATTTCATAAATTCTTCATCAATCATTTTTTCTTTTAAAAAGTCATTAAAGGCATCACATATAGCTTTACTTTCTTTTTTCTTTTGTTCTTGTAACACGAGTTCTTTTTCTTTTTTAATATTATCCATATATTCTTCATATTCTTCATATGTATTAAACTTATCCAAATTTAATAACAATGTCATTGGTAATGGATTGATGGGACTTGAAATACGTCGTAATGGTAATTTTACCTGTAAATATTCTTGCATATTAAACACTGAAACATTTTCAGTCTTATCTTCATAGTTATCATTGTCACAACAATCATCATCAGATTCATTGTGAATATTTGTTAGTTCTTCTTCATATTCACTTTCATATTCACTTGAATAATTATATTTCATATTCTTCATATTCATATATATTATCGATAGTTATTTTTAAAAATCAATTTTTTTATAAAACACTTAATAAACACGATACACCATAATGATCTGATAGTTGAGAAAATTGTCTATTTTTCACTAACATTTTTTCTACTGTACAAGAACCTGGTATCACATTTATAGATCGAGTATGAGAATACGATAATGGTTTAATTTCTAAAATATAATCAATTGATTGTTTACTGTATAAATCATCCGAATGAGTTAATACATTTTCAATATCACCATAAGTAACTGGATGAATACCGTTATTGTCATATTTTAGCAAATCAATATAATTGTAGTTATTATCGAATGATAGTATTTTCATCATGTCCAAATATTCAATTGTGTCATAACAATTTTCATTATCTTTTGGTCTTGAATTTACATTTAAATCTCCAACTAATAATACTAAATCATTAGATTCAAAATTTTTATTTAATTTTTCAGTAATAAATTTATGTAATTGTATTATTTGTTTATTCCGTATTTCTCTACTTTGTGTTATATTAGAAATATAAGAAGCTTGGGTATGAGTTGTAAACAAATGAATATCAATATTATCTAAAATATGTATACGAGTATATAAACAACCTTTGTCTACATACGCATCCGATAAAATTTTATCTGTGTATATTTCATATGTAGTTTCAGATATAGGAAACCGACTTAATACCAATAATCCTCCGTCAATTATGCTATTTTTAGTTTGTAAAATAGCGTTATAAAAAAATCCAAATTTTTTAGCAATTTTAATTAAGACATTTCGCCTAAAATTTAAAAAACTAAATATTTCCTGTAAACAAATTATATCATAATCATTAAGAAGTCCACAGAACAACGCTAATCTCTCATCTTTATAATCATTTCCGTTATTACTTACCAATGGTGGTCTTAAAAATATATTATATGTCAATATTCTTATATTTGATCTTGGTAATAAATTATATGATTCTGTTTTTATTAGAGGATGGTAATAAGGTATTATATCTTTTATTTTTGAAATATATGAAACATGTAAAAAAATAATTAATACGCATAAAATAAAAATTATAATTATATATTTCATTTACAGTATAAAAATATAATATAAATTAAAAATTTGTATTTTATAATATATTAGAATATTATAAAATATGAAAAATTAAGTTTGTTTTAATCTTTATTTATTCTTTTTTGTCTTTTCAGATTTAGCAGAAGCTGGTGTTTTAGGAGTTTCATTTTTTTCGGACTTTTTAGATTTTTCATTTTTAATAGGGTTCACTGGTTTACTAACTTCTTCTACGATTTCAAGTTTATCAGATTTTGTAACACCTTTTTCTGAATTATATCGTTCTTTATCAGCTAAAGCCAGTTTATCATATTTTTCAACTAAATTGGTACCTTTAACGTTATTCCAACGTTTTCCCAATTCAGAAACTACTTCTTTTGCGCTAAAAGAAGGATTAGCTTGTGTTACTTTAGAACGTTCATCTTCGCAAAAGAACATGTAAGCTGATTTACTGCGTTTAGGTCCATCTTTTTTAGATTTATTAGAATTTTGTTCGCTATCTTCTGGAACATAAGAATCCATTTCTTTTTTATAACGTTGTTTATCTTGTTCTGCAAGTTTTGTGAACCGGTCTACTTCTTTTTGATTCGTGTCTTTTAATTTATTCCATAAAGATCCAAGTTCGGTCATAACATTTTTAGAACTAATACTGGGATCACTATTCTTAATTTTTTCACGATTTTCATTACAGAAGAAAATATATGCAGATTTGCAACTTTTAGGAGCGTTTTCATTCTTCTTTTTTGTTTCTTTACCTTTAACTACATTATTAAATTTCTTTTGATTATCTTTACTATTCCATTTAGCTAATAGTTCAGAATTCTCTTCCAAAAATTCACATACATACTTATTAATTTTCGTCATTGCTTTCTTACTAATAATTACTTATGTTTTAAATAGATATTTATTTGTAAAAATCAATTTTATTTTTTCAGTCAAAATAGTATTTAAACAATTACGTACAATATAATAGTATAATATATGGAACCAGAGAATGAAGATGGGAATAATGAATATAAATTAAAATTATTAAATGTAACAGCTGAAAAAATAGAAAAAATAACTACACAAATGCGTTATAGATGTGAACAAGGTAATGGAGAGTGTATTTATACATTAGGTGTTGAAGATGATGGTACAATGTCCGGTATTACAAACGAAGAATACGAAGAGACTCTAAACAATATTAAACGATCCGTTATAAATAATAATTATAGTATACAATTTATATCGGAATATTTACAAGACAATAATAAAAAAGTTTATGAATTATTAATACGAGAAAAAAATGATAATTCTTATATTAATATTAAAGTTGCAATTGCCGGTTCAATCGACGTAGGAAAAAGCTCAATCTTAGGTACATTAATAAGTGGGGAAAAAGATAATGGGCGTGGTTCTTCACGTTTAGCCGTATTCAACTACGCACACGAAGTTAAAACTGGTCGTACTTCAAGTATCGCTCATCATATTATAGGATTTGATGATAAAGGTGATATAGTAAATGGACGAGGAATAGCTAAATTATCATGGACAGAAATCGTAAAAAGCAGTAGTAAAATAATCTCTTTTTTAGATTTAGCTGGACATGAAAAATATTTAAAAACAACTATATTTGGATTAACCGCGTCTTTTCCAGATATATGTGCTATTTTAGTGGGTGCTAATCGTGGAGTTTTAAAAATGACTAAAGAGCATATCTTTTTATGTATTAGTTTAGGTATTCCGTTTATAATAATAGTTTCAAAGATAGACATGGTTAATGATAAGAAAAATATATTAGAAGAGACAATTAACTCGATAAATAAAATTTTAAAAGCACCTGGTATAAGACGTATTCCACTAAAAATTCAATCGCGTGAAGATGTTATTATTAGCGCAAAAAATATTTATACACAAAGTATAGTACCAATTGTTATGACTTCTAGTGTTACTGGTGAAGGTATGGATAATTTAAAATTATTCCTTAATTTAGTTGGTAAAAAACCGGTAACGCAAAATAATGATAACAATAAAGTAGAATACTATATTGATTGTATTTTTAACGTTGAGGGTATTGGTATTGTGACTGGTGGTAATTTAATATCTGGTACTATTCATGTAGGTGATAAATTACTTATTGGTCCAACTAACAATACATATGAACAAGTTACAATTCGTTCTATACATTGTAAACGTACACCTGTACAACAAGTATCACACGGATCATATGTATGTTTTGGATTATCCAAAATTGATCGAAAAATGGTACGCAGAGGAGCAGTGATAATTTCACCTAATAATAATCCTATTTTATGTAAAAGATTTAAGGCTGAAATTAATATATTACGTACTCACAGCACCACTATCAAACCAGGATATCAACCTGTAATGCACTGTTGTGCAATACGTCAATCAACAACAATAAAGAAAATTATTAGCAAAAAAAATTATAAACAGCCTGAATTAACCATTGAAGATGATATTTTACGCAATGGAGATAGTGCTTTAGTAGAGATGGAATTTGCGAATCGTCATGAGTATATTAAACCAGGTATGAAAATACTATTATGCGAAGGAATGACAAAAGTAGTTGGAATTGTCGTAGAATAAAAATGAATATTCTATTTAAGTTTTAAATTGTAAAATATACATATTATAAAAATGGAAAAACAACCATATACAAACCAAGAATTTAACATTTCATGTGAAAAAGATCTCACATATAATGATAAATTAATCAGGACTCCTAACCAATCACCTAAACGAGTCATTCAACCTCCCGCTCCCAGACGTTTATCATCTAAAGAAGCTCTTATAAACACATTTTTTCACATCTTTGCAGAAGCAGACTTTTATGTTGAAGAAGATAAAGTATTGAATGAATTACTTGAAAAGCATATTTATTACCCATCGTTAGTTGATATTGAAACCGTTATGACAAAATACAAAATTGGACCAAAAAATCGCTGTTTAGAATGTCATATCGATATGGGCATTCAGAATCCACGACAATTATGTGGTCGTATTAGGTGTGTCCATCGATAAAAAATCCTATAAAATTAATTTTATTATATATTATTGTAATAAAATTGTATATATAATATACTATTTATTCTTAAGTATTTTTAAAACTCGATAAATAGTTATATCCATATTATGACACTCCTTAATCTTTTTTATAATACTAGCTGTGCTAAGCCCTTGTCTTTTCAAGGTAATAACAATATCATTAATATCAATTGATGTAGATTTAGGATTATTAACCACATCTAATATTATACCATCTGATGTCTTTTTATACCCGTTAACCTTTATATTACCACTATGAATATTATTATGACAATCACTGCATACATTTAACAGATTAAATTTTCTATTTTTATGATAATTTTCTATAAAACCATTATTATCAGCAGTTGATTGTTCCTTTATATGATGCACTTCTTCTGTGTTTTTCTTACATATTTCGCATATATCTATATATACATCAGCTGAATATTTTGAAGTTTTTTGATTAACAATATTATTATGCATTCCTAAATATTGTTGTCGAATCTGGTTAACCATTAGTAAAAATTCACTTGATAAATCCAGACTTTTACATACTTCTAATCCATATAGAGTATCACCATTACCCGGTACTAATTTACGATTATAAATTAATACTTTTTTCACCTCATCATATGTTACATTCATATGATAAATTTGTAATCTAGTTAATCGTTTAATATTATCTAAATTTGATACTTCATGTAAATGACTTGCTGAAATAAATGATATA
>Ga0214921_10000303_pt1 | contig 96377 bp, 89 predicted proteins | sample LL1505_MetaG_FD_177992 | JGI IMG/M metagenome (GOLD analysis project Ga0214921, IMG submission 177992) | Freshwater microbial communities from Lake Lanier, Atlanta, Georgia, United States - LL-1505 | ecosystem: Environmental > Aquatic > Freshwater > Lake | place: USA: Georgia | collected... | reverse complement strand
GGTGCAGCAAGGTGAGCCCGCAATTATAGCCTAGGAATTAGAGTCCTGGATAGGGATTTTGAGAGGGCGCTAGGGGTTCGGGCGCCATGGGGCGATCTGGCAAGGCCCAACTTCCCAAAAGGATGGCCAGAAATCCAACCGGCACCCCCAAAATGCCCGCAGAGATAGGCAGAATACCTAGAAATAAACCGCTATCTGCAGGCCAATGAAAAGCGGCCCTCACCGTAGGCGCATTGAGCGTCATGTAAAGCAGCGTGGTGATCAGGCCCAAAAGCATGCCTAAAACCACACCCTTGCGACTGGCGCGCTTCCAGAAAATCCCCATGACCATGCCAGGAAAGAAGGCGGAAGCTGCCAAAGAAAAAGAAGCTGAAACCAAAGCCAGAATTTGCGCAGGCTTCCAGGCGGCCACCAAAGCGGCGCACATGGCCACGGCCAACAAAGCAAACTTGGACAAAATCACCCGACCATCTTGAGATTCCACGCCATTTTTCATACCTAAGCGCATGTCATGCACAAACGCGTTGCTGATGGTCAAAAGCAAACCGTCTGCCGTAGACAAAGCGGCGGCAAAACCCCCAGCGGCCACCAAACCTGAGATGACATAAGGCAGCCCAGCCAATTCAGGGCTGGCCAACATGATCATGTCAGCCCCCAATTTAAGCTCACCAAATTGCAAGATGCCATCTAAGTTCACGTCAGCCACTTCGACCAAAGCGCTGTCAACCCGTGACCACTGGGCAAGCCAAAGGGGCAACTCAGAAAAGGAGCTGCCCACCAAATTGTTCATGACCTCAAACTTCACAAGCACAGCCAATGCGGGCGCACTGAGGTACAAGATGACAATGAAAAACAAAGACCATGCCACCGACAGTCGGGCCTCTGATTCGTTGGGCACCGTGTAGAAGCGGGTTAACAAATGCGGCAGGCCAGCGGTGCCGGCCATCAGGCAAAAAATAAGTGCGACAAAATTGATGCGCGAGTGCTGGAAAAGTTCTTGCTCTTGAGGGGTGCCATCGGGCTCCCCCTGAAAGGCTTTGCCATGAAGCGGCATGCCACCCAAGGGCTTTGATCGCTCATAGTTTTCAAGCATGGCCTTTTGCCAAACCTCTTTTGCGTCAGCGGCATTTTTGGGCAATGCCTGCAAGTCGCGCCGTGCTTTTGTGATCGCTGAAAATTCAGCGTTTTGAAGCTTTAAATCTCGCACATGCTGCTCTAACATGTACCGCTCATTTTGCAGAGATGCTTCCACATTTTCCAGCTTTGATCGCAGCGACTCAGCTCGGCGCAAATACTCTTTCCTGACAGCCAACTCAGCGGGGTCTGCAATGAGTTTTTGCTCTAAATCTGCAATCTTAGAAAGCTGCGAGCCATAAACCAGCGGTGCCAAAGGCGTTCCCAGTTGTTTGTATGCCAGCCATGACACTGGAATTAAAAATGCCATCATCAAAATGATGTACTGCGCAACTTGGGTCCAAGTAATGGCCCGCATGCCACCCAAAAAGGAACACAACAAGATGCCACCCAGGCCCAGCAAAATACCAATTTCAAATTGCACCCCAGTGAGCCGTGACGCAATCAGGCCCACACCATAAATTTGCGCAACCACATAGGTGAATGAACACAAAATGGCCGACCAAGCTGCCAACAATCTTGGCCAACGCCCGCCAAAGCGCTGACTGAAAAAGTCTGGCAAGGTATACAAGTTCATAGACCGCAAATGGGGCGCAATCAGCAAGGCGACCATGCAAAATCCGCCGGTCCATCCCATGACATATGCCAAACCGCCTGCTTGATCGCCACTGCCAGAGAAGCCTTGCAAGTAAAGTGCCCCTGCCAGACTGATGAATGAAGCAGCACTCATCCAATCTGCGGCTGTGGCCATGCCGTTGTAAAAAGCGGGGATGCGTCGGCCGGCTACGTAATATTCGTCTGCATTGGAAGTTCGGCCTGCGACACCTATGAAGGCGTAGATCATCACCGTCGAAAACAAAAAGATAGGGCCAATTAAATTTCTAGATAGGCCTTGATGTTCCGCCCAACCCATGATACCCATTAAGCCAAGCAGCAAAACAACGTAAGCCAAAACGTTGCGATGCAGCCGCCACTGGTAGGCTGCATACTTTTGCTGAAATGAAGCCGATGGTTTCAATCGACTTTTCCAAGTTGCGTCCAGGTTTCAACGACGGTGTCTGGATTCAATGAGATGGAGCTGATGCCCTGCGCCATGAGCCAACGCGCAAAGTCTGGATGGTCGCTTGGGCCCTGGCCACAAATGCCCACGTATTTACCTTGACGCAAGCACGCCTGAATGGCCTGTGAAATCAAGGTTTGAACTGCCAAATCGCGTTCGTCAAAATCGACAGCCAACAACTCCAAGCCGGAGTCGCGGTCTAAGCCCAAAGTGAGTTGCGTCAGGTCGTTAGAGCCGATTGAAAAGCCATCGAAGTATTCCAAGAACTGCTCAGCCAAGATGGCGTTGCTGGGGACTTCGCACATCATGATGATTTTCAGTTCGTCCTGACCGCGCTTCAGGCCATGTTTGTCCAACAACTGGGTGACACGATCGGCTTGACCTAGGGTGCGAACAAAGGGAACCATGACTTGCACATTGGTCAAGCCCATCTCGCCGCGGACACGCTTGATGGCTTCACACTCCATGGCAAAGGCCTCGCCAAAATCTTCGCTGATATAGCGCGCTGCACCCCGAAAACCCAACATCGGATTTTCTTCTTCTGGTTCGTAGCGGCTGCCGCCAATGAGTTTGCGATACTCATTGCTCTTGAAATCTGACAAGCGAACAATGACCGGCTTGGGCCAAAAAGCGGCGGCAATGCTGGCCACGCCTTCTGAGACTTTGTCGATGTAAAACGCCTTGGGTGAAGCATGGCCCCGCGCCACAGACTCCACCGCTTTTTTCAAGTCGGCATCGATGTTGGGATAATCCAAAATGGCTTTGGGGTGAACACCAATGTTGTTGTTGATGATGAACTCTAAACGCGCCAAGCCAACGCCTTGATTGGGCAACTGCGCAAAGTCAAATGCCAACTGCGGATTGCCTACGTTCATCATGATTTTGGTGGCAATTTCGGGCATGGTGCCCCTAACCACTTCCGTCACTTCCGTTTCAAGCAAGCCATCATAAATTCGCCCCGTATCACCTTCGGCGCAACTCACGGTCACAAGCGTGCCATCCTTCAATTGGCTCGTGGCATTGCCGCATCCCACCACCGCCGGAATACCTAACTCTCGTGCAATGATGGCAGCATGACAAGTGCGCCCTCCTCGATTGGTCACGATGGCGCTGGCGCGCTTCATCACGGGCTCCCAATTGGGGTCTGTCATGTCAGTCACCAACACATCGCCGGCTTGTACTTGGTCCATCTCTGAAATGCTTTGCACCAAACGAACAGGGCCTGTGCCAATTTTTTGGCCAATGGCACGACCCTCAGCCAGCACCGTGCTCGTGCCTTTGAGTTTGTAACGAAGTTCTGCGGTGCCTTTAGACTGGCTCTTCACGGTTTCAGGACGAGCCTGCAAAATATAAATCAAGCCGTCGGTGCCATCTTTGCCCCATTCGATGTCCATCGGGCGGCCGTAGTGCTTTTCAATCACCATGGCGTATTGCGCCAGCTGCGTAATGTCTGCGTCTGACAATGAGTAGCGATTGCGCAACTCCATGGCCACATCCACCGTTTTCACCAGCTTGCCTGAGCTGGCTTTTTCTTCGGGTGTGGAGAAAATCATTTGCAGAAGCTTGGAGCCCAAATTGCGCCGAATGACAGCTTTTTTGCCTGCGGCCAGCATGGGCTTGTGCACATAAAACTCATCGGGATTCACGGCGCCCTGCACCACTGTTTCGCCCAAGCCATAACTAGAAGTGATGAACACCACATCTTCAAAACCTGTTTCGGTGTCAATGGTGAACATCACGCCTGCAGCGCCCAGGTCAGAACGAACCATGCGCTGCACCCCTGCTGACAATGCCACTTCTGAGTGTGCAAAACCTTTGTGCACGCGGTAACTGATTGCACGGTCGTTGTACAAGGAGGCAAACACCTCCTTCATCTTGTGCAGAACATCTTCAACACCAACGACATTCAAAAATGTTTCTTGCTGGCCTGCAAAAGACGCATCTGGCAAATCTTCGGCCGTAGCCGAGGAACGCACCGCAAAGGAGGCTTGCGGATTGCCAGCGCTCAGAACTGCAAATTGCTCACGAATGGCCTTCTCCAAATCTGCAGGGAAAGGCTGCGCCTCGACCCAGCCACGGACTTCGGCACCCACTGCGACCAGGGCTCGAACATCCTCCACATCCAAATCGTTCAATTTTTGGTTGATGCGATCGACCAAGCCGCCGTGCTTTAAAAACTCTCGAAAGGCATGCGCTGTGGTGGCAAAGCCTGTAGGGACTTTGACACCGTTGGGCAGTTGCGAAATCATCTCGCCCAAGCTGGCATTTTTGCCCCCTACAGATTCAACATCCGTCATTCGAAGAAGTTCAAAGGGAACGGCCAACGCGTCCTTTGCAAAAAGCTGAGACATAAAAACTCCAATATTAAAAAACGGCTTTGAGCCCGAACCAACTCTCAGAATCTTGATTGTTTTTTAGACTGGATGACTGAGTGCCAGCAGGCGGTAGATAATGCAAGTGATTTTAGGTCTCAACTCCCTGCTCACCCCATTAAAATTTCAACAATGCCCAACAGAACCGTTTTTTTCATCTCCGACGGCACCGGAATTACGGCCGAAACCTTTGGCAAGGCCATCTTGGCCCAATTTGAGATGAAAACAAGGTACATCCGGCTTCCTTTTATAGACAGTGCAGACAAGGCACACCAAGCCGTCCGCCAAATTAACCACACTGCAGAGATCGAGAACAAAAAACCCATCGTGTTCACCACCTTGGTGAACATGGAAGTTCTCCAAGTGATTCGGGATGGTTGCAAGGGTATGTTGCTGGACATGTTTGGCACCTTCGTCAACCCGCTAGAAGAAGAGTTGGGCATCAAATCGCACCACCGAGTGGGCCGCTTTTCCGATGTCAGCAAGAGCAAGGACTACCACGATCGCATTGAGGCCATTAACTTCTCACTGGCTCACGATGATGGACAGTCCAACCGAGATTTGGAGTCAGCAGAGGTGATCTTGGTGGGTGTGAGCCGAAGTGGCAAAACCCCCACCAGCCTGTATCTGGCCATGCAACACGGTTTGAAAGCAGCCAACTACCCTCTCATTCCCGAGGACTTTGAACGCAAGCAACTGCCACCGGCTTTGGTGCCACACCGCAAAAAGATCTTTGGGCTCACCATTCACCCAGATCGACTTTCAGAAATCCGAACAGAGCGACGCCCGAACTCCAAATACGCCAGCATTGAAAACTGCCGTCAAGAAGTGGCAGATGCTGAATCAATGATGCGCCGATCGGGCATTCGGTGGCTCTCGACCACCACCAAATCGATTGAAGAAATTGCCACCACCATCCTGCAAGAAATCAAACCCGAGCGTTTGATTTACTGATGCCCTGATTTAGCGCAGGGTGTCGGCCAATTTTTCAGCACAGCGTTGCGCCACTGACAATTCACGCGCCTCTACCATCACGCGAACCTGCGGCTCGGTACCGCTAGGCCGAATCAGGACGCGGCCCGTGTCTGCCAATTCTGCTTGGACGTCCTTCAAGGCTTGCGCCAGTTGAGGGCTGTCTTTCCAGTTTTGGTCTTTGCTCAGGCGCACGTTGATCAGCACCTGCGGAAAGAGCACCACATCGACCAATAACTCAGCCATGGTTTTGCCTGTGGCCACACACGCCTGCAACACCTGCAAAGCGCTGATCAAACCATCGCCTGTGGTGTGCTTGTCTAAAGCCAGCAAGTGACCTGAGCCCTCTCCGCCCAGCAGCCAAGCATTCTCTTGCAAGGCTTCCAACACGTAACGGTCGCCCACCTTGCTTCGGATGAAGGGAATGTTTTTGTTTTTCAGCGCTACTTCGACGGCCATGTTGGTCATGAGGGTGCCCACCACGCCAGACACCACTTCATCTCGAGCCAATCGATCGCAGACCATCAGGTACAGCAACTCATCGCCGTTGTACAAGCGACCCGATTTATCAACCAGCTGCAGGCGATCGGCATCGCCATCTAGCGCAATGCCGTAATCGGCTTGATGGGCTTTGACGGCCTCTACAACCGCTTCGGGGTGCGTGGCACCAACCCCCTTGTTGATGTTCAGGCCATCGGGCGAACACCCAATGGCAATGACATCGGCACCCAGTTCATGAAATACCTTGGGTGCAATTTGATAGGCTGCGCCATTGGCAGCATCCACCACAATCTTCATGCCCTTCAAGGTAAAGTCATTGCTGAAAGTGCTTTTGCAAAACTCGATGTACCGACCCGCAGCATCGTCTAAGCGCTTGGCCTTGCCCAGTTCAGCAGATGAAGCCCAAACAGGGGGCTGATCGACCAGCGCCTCGACAGAAGTTTCCCAAGCATCACTGAGCTTGGTACCTTTGGCGCTGAAAAACTTGATGCCATTGTCTTCAAAGGGATTGTGGCTGGCACTGATGACCACGCCTAAAGAAGCGCGCCTTGCCCGTGTGAGATAGGCCACTGCAGGTGTTGGCACAGGGCCCAACAAAACCACATCGACACCCGCCGAATTAAAGCCAGACTCTAGCGCACTCTCGAGCATATAGCCAGAAATTCGCGTGTCTTTGCCAATCAAAACGACCGGATGATCCTCCGTTTGACGCAACACACGTCCGACGGCGTGCGCCAAGCGCATGACGAAATCTGGCGTGATGGGAGCTAGGCCAACGGTGCCCCGAATGCCATCGGTTCCAAAGTATTTTCTGGTCATGGTTGTTGTTCTTTTTGGATCGATTGTGAATGGCTTGATTTTAAATCTTCAGAGACTGCCAAACACGCAAAGCCTGAACAGTTTCTTTCACATCGTGTACTCGAACCACTGAAGCCCCGTTTTGAACGGCAATGAGGGCTGCAGCCACACTGGCGCCCACTCTGTCCTCGGGCTCAGGTGCCTTCCCTTGAATGGCCGTCAGCTTGCCCAACGTGCCTTTGCGCGACCAGCCTGCCATCAGCGGATGGCCAAGAGACAATAACTCTGATTGACGCTGTAGCAAGCTTAAATTTTGCTCTAGCGTTTTACCGAAACCAATACCTGGGTCTAAAACAATGCGATTGGCATGTACCCCACTGCGCCTCAATTTCAAAACTTGCTGAGTCAAGAAATCTTTGACCAAAGGCAAGGCATCACCGGTCATAGGCTGCGCCAACATGGTGAGCGGTTCTTGGTGCATGTGCATCAGGCAGACGCCACATTGAGGATGACGTGCCACCACCTGCAGGGCACCTGCTTGCCGCAAAGCCCAGATGTCGTTCACCACATCAGCCCCCAAGTCCAAGGCTGCTTGCATCACTGCTGGCTTGTAGGTATCGACCGAAATAGGCACGTTCCAAGTGAGTGCTTCTTGCAAAAATGGCAACACGCGCTTCAGCTCTTCTTCGACGCTGACGGGCTCTGCACCGGGCCTAGAAGACTCTCCTCCAATGTCCAAAATGTCGGCCCCCTGAGCCAGCATAGTTTGAGCATTTTCAAGCGCAATGGACAAGCTACTGTGACGCCCCCCATCAGAAAAAGAATCGGGCGTGAGGTTCACAATGCCCATGACTTTGGGCTGGGTGAGGTCAATCTCGAACCTAGAGGTCTGCCAAATGGGTTGGGTCATGAATTACAACGGATTTGGAATTTCAGTTCAGCAGCTTAGAAACAATAACGGGGCCGAAGCCCCGTATTGATGATGGAGAGGATCAGGCCGCGTTGGGCTCTGGATCGACTTTGACAGCAGGCGTGCCGCCGGCAGCATCGTCACTGCCCGAAGGTGGAATGCGGGGCGTCCAATCTTTGGGAGCCTTGGGTTCACGACCCGCCATGATGTCATCAAGCTGAGTGACGTCAATGGTTTCCCACTCCAACAGAGCCTTGGCCATGGCGTGCATCTTGTCGCTGTGCTCTTCAATTAAGTTGCGCGCCAATTTGTACTGCTCATCAATGATGCGGCGCACTTCGGCGTCCACCTTTTGCATGGTGGACTCGGACATGTTGGTGGTCTTGGTGACAGAGCGACCCAAAAACACTTCGCCTTCATTTTCGGCATAGACCATGGGGCCCAAGGCAGTGGTCATGCCATAACGCATGACCATGTCGCGGGCAATTTGGGTAGCACGCTCAAAGTCGTTGCTGGCGCCCGTGGTCATTTGCTTCATGAACACTTCTTCGGCAATCCGGCCACCAAACAACATGCTGATTTGGTTCAGCATGTATTCGCTGTCGTAGCTGTAGCGATCGCGCTCGGGCAAGCTCATGGTGACACCCAAGGCACGTCCACGAGGAATGATGGTGACCTTGTGCACAGGATCGCATTTGGGCAACAGCTTACCGATGAGGGCGTGACCCGACTCGTGATAAGCCGTGTTGCGACGCTCGTCTTCAGGCATGACCATGCTCTTGCGCTCAGGGCCCATGAGAATTTTGTCTTTGGCTTTTTCAAAGTCTTGCATTTCTACAACGCGGGCGTTGCGACGTGCCGCCATGAGGGCCGCTTCGTTGCACAAGTTGGCCAAATCGGCACCACTCATGCCAGGTGTACCGCGAGCGATCACACCGGGATTCATGTCTTGGCCGATTGGGATTTTGCGCATGTGCACAGCCAAGATTTGTTCGCGGCCGCGAATGTCGGGCAAGGTGACATACACCTGGCGGTCAAAACGACCGGGGCGCAAAAGCGCTGCATCCAGGATGTCGGGGCGGTTGGTGGCAGCCACCACAATCACGCCGAGGTTGGTTTCAAAGCCGTCCATCTCGACCAACATTTGGTTGAGGGTTTGCTCGCGTTCGTCGTTGCCACCGCCCAAACCAGCACCACGCTGGCGGCCGACTGCGTCAATCTCATCGATGAAAATAATGCAGGGTGCATTTTTCTTGGCGTTCTCGAACATATCGCGAACACGAGCCGCACCCACACCCACAAACATTTCAACGAAATCTGAACCAGAGATGCTGAAGAAAGGCACCTTGGCCTCGCCTGCAATGCTCTTAGCCAACAATGTTTTACCGGTGCCGGGAGGGCCAACCAACAGCAAGCCACGCGGAATTCGGCCACCGAGTTTTTGAAACCTAGCGGGGTCTTTCAAGAAGTCGACGACTTCTTTCACTTCTTCTTTGGCTTCGTCGCAACCTGCTACATCGGCAAAAGTAACTTGATTGGTGTTTTCATCGAGCATGCGGGCTTTGCTTTTGCCGAAGCTAAAGGCACCGCCTTTGCCGCCGCCTTGCATTTGGCGCATGAAATAAACCCAAACACCAATGAGCAAGAGCATGGGGCCCCAACTAACCAGCAAACTCATGAGCAGGGAACCCTCTTCGCGAGGTTTCACATCAAACTTCACGCCATTGGCAATAAGGTCGCCAACCAAGCCGCGGTCTAAATAGGTGGCAGTGGTTTTGATCCGGCGATCGTCGGTGGTGACGGCTGAAATTTCGGTGCCGCCTTGACCCTCTTGAATGGTGGCCGTTTTGATGCGGTTGCCTCTAACTTCTTCTAGAAAGTCAGAGTAACCCAAGTAACCTGAGCCGACACCCGATCGGTTGTCGAATTGTTTGAATACAGTGAAGAGCACCATGCCAATCACAAGCCATACGGCGATCTTTGAAAACCAAGGGTTGTTCAAGAAGAGCTCCCAGTTAAACGTCTAATGAATGAACATTCTAGACTTTTGAAAGTGCTGTGGGGCCAATTTACCTTGACTTAGCCTTAAAAGTAGAAGGAAATTTGATGTTCTGCGTTGCGATTAAGTCGATTCGGCAGGGCTGGGCCTGTTTTTAGGTTCAATTCCCACCAAAAACTGCTCTGAGGATTTGTCTCGGGAAGCCTTGGGTTTGATCGGTTTGACGGTTTTGAAAGAGTCCTTGAACAGCTTCACCAGTTGGCTGTAGCCACTCCCGTGAAAGACCTTCACCACCAAGGCCCCTTGCGGCTTCAGGTGCATTTGAGCAAATTCAACCGCCAATTCAACCAGGTGTGTAATTCTTGCAGCATCAACAGAATCAATGCCCGACAGATTGGGCGCCATGTCAGACACCACCACATCAACAGGCCGATTGCCCACAATGGCTTGAACTTGGGCCAGCACGTCGGCTTGCGTAAAGTCACCCTGAATGAAGTGGACGCCTTCAACGGGCTCCATGGGCAACAGGTCCACAGCCAAGATGGTGCCGTTTAAATCACCCACCGCCGCGCCCCCAGGCGACAGTTTGCGCCGAACATATTGACTCCAGGCCCCAGGCGCTGAGCCCAAGTCAACGACCAGATTGCCTGGTTTGATGAGGCCAAAAGTTTCGTCAATTTCTTTCAGTTTATAGGCCGCCCTCGCCCGATAGCCCTCTCTTTTGGCCAACTTGACATAGGGGTCATTGACGTGGTCGTTCAACCACGACTTGTTGACTTTTTTACTTTTGGTTTTTACTTTCATGATCTTCCGTTCAAGCAGGGATAATAGCGCTATGCCCCAAATTCAATTGACTCCCGCCCAACGCAAGGTTCACCGAGCCGAAGCGCACCACCTCGACCCCGTTGTCATGATTGGCAACGACGGCCTCACGCCTGCTGTTGTCAAAGAAACAGACGCGGCCCTCAAAGCTCACGGCCTGATCAAAATTCGTGTTCTGGGTGACGACCGAGCTGCCCGTGAAGCCATGTACAACCAACTGGCCGATGACTTGAGCGCAGCGCCCATACAGCACATCGGTAAATTGCTGGTGCTTTGGCGCCCCTTGCCGGAAAAGGAAAAATCTGTTTCCGAAGATCGCATGGCCGGACCCCGTGATTTTAAGGTTTTAAAGTACAGCAGTCGCGGTGGCCAACGGCCTGAGGTTAAAACATTGCGCGTCTTGGGCAATCAGCGCCTGACATCGGGCGGCCAAGTCAAGCGCGCCAAAGTGAAACAAAAGTCGATCAAAAAGCGCAATCAAGCCTAAGCCAAGACAGTGTCCATGCAGACCTCCCAACGTCACATCATTTGCATGAAGTGGGGCACCAAGTATGGACCCGAGTATGTCAACCGCTTGTACGCCATGGTGCGAAGGCACCTCACGGGCGTCTTCAACATGGTCTGCCTCACCGACGATGCCAAGGGCATTCGCAGCGAAGTTCAGTGCTTGCCTATACCTGCATTGGATTTACCGCCAGGTATTCCCGAACGAGGCTGGACCAAACTGGCCTCCTTCACCAAAGACCTGCATGGCCTGACCGGCACCGCCTTGTTTTTAGATGTCGATGTGGTCGTTACAGGTAGCCTCGATGGGTTCTTCGAAGTGCCTGGCACGTTCATGATCATTCACGATTACAAACGACCTTGGCGAATTACCGGCAACTCTTCGGTCTACCGTTATGAGTTGGGCGCACACCCAGAGGTGCTCGAATACTTCCGGCATCATTTTGAAAGTATTCGCCAACAATTCAGAAATGAACAGGCCTATCTCTCAGACTACATGAACCGTCTAGGCCATCTGGCTTACTGGCCCTCAGAGTGGTGCCCCAGTTTCAAATACCACAGCATTCCAAGGTGGCCCACCAACTATTGGACGGCCCCACACATTCCAACCGATGCTCGCATCGTGATTTTTCATGGCGAGTGCAATCCGCCCGATGCCTTGGCCGGCAAGCGCAATCGAAAATTCAGGTTCATCAAGCCAGCGCTTTGGGTGGCCGAGCATTGGAAAGAATAGAACACAAAAAAAGGCGTTGCAATGAACGCCTTTTTGAATGAAGTTGCGCGTTCTTAGATATAAGACACCGCCACAATTTCATAACGCTTCTCGCCACCAGGTGCTTGAAACACAGCCACATCGCCCTCTTCTTTGCCAATGAGTGCGCGCGCAATGGGGCTGCTGATGTTGATCAAGCCCAACTTGAGATCGGCTTCGTCTTCGCCCACAATTTGGTACTTGACCACCTCACCCGAGCTTACCTCTTCCAGCTCGACAGTGGCACCAAACACAACACGACCACCGGCATCGACCGAAGCAGGGTCGATGATTTGAGCTGCAGAAAGTTTGCCTTCGACTTCTTGAATGCGGCCTTCTACAAAACCTTGACGGTCTTTGGCAGCGTCGTACTCAGCGTTTTCACTCAAGTCGCCTTGCGCCCGGGCTTCGGCAATGGCGTTGATCACCCAAGGACGCTCAACGGTTTTCAATTGGTGTAATTCAGCTTTGAGCTTTTCAGCACCGCGAAGGGTAATGGGAATGGTCGCCACTGGGATGTCTCCGTATTTTTTTAGACGCTCAACATGGCGTGCATTTCTTGAATAGAAATAACGTCCAAATTGTCGATGTATTTCATGCCTTCAACCGCAGCTTCAGCGCCGGCAATTGTAGTGAAGGTGGTCACCCTTGCCAAGAGCGCAGATGTGCGAATGGCTCTGGAATCGGAAATGGCATTGCGGCGCTCTTCCACCGTGTTAATGACCAAGGCAATTTCCTTGTTCTTGATCATGTCCACAATGTGCGGGCGTCCTTCTGTGACTTTGTTAACCGCCTGAACCGCAACGCCTTCTGCCGCAATGGCGGCCGCTGTGCCTTTGGTCGCAAAAATTTCAAAGCCCTGCGCTACCAAATCGCGTGCGATTTTCACAGCGCGCTGCTTGTCATTGTTCTTCACCGTGAGGAATACTTTACCCTCTCTTGGCAGCTTGGTGCCGGCACCCATTTGGCTTTTGACAAATGCTTCGCCAAAGGTTTTACCCACACCCATGACTTCACCGGTGGACTTCATTTCGGGGCCCAGAATAGTGTCTACGCCAGGGAATTTGACGAACGGAAAAACCGCTTCCTTGACACTGAAATAAGGGGGCGTGACTTCTTTGGTAATGCCCTGTGATGCCAAGCTTTGGCCGGCCATGCAGCGTGCCGCCACTTTGGCCAATTGAATGCCTGTGGCCTTGGACACATAAGGCACCGTGCGGGAAGCGCGGGGGTTAACTTCCAACACATAAATGACATCTTTGCCGTCAACGTGTTGAATGGCAAACTGCACATTCATCAAGCCCACGACACTTAAGGCACCCGCCATGGCGGCAGTTTGTCTTTTCAGCTCGTCCACGGTGGCCGCGCTTAAGCTGTAAGGTGGCAAGGAGCATGCCGAGTCACCGCTGTGCACGCCGGCTTGTTCAATGTGCTCCATGACGCCGCCAATGAAGGTTTTGCCTTCAGGGTCGCGAATGCAATCAACATCGCACTCAATGGCGTCGTTCAAGAAACGATCTAACAACACGGGCGAGTCGTTGCTGACCTTCACCGCTTCGCGCATGTAGCGCTCAAGGTCACGTTGTTCGTGAACAATTTCCATAGCCCGGCCGCCCAGGACGTAGCTGGGGCGAACCACCAAGGGGTAACCAAGGGCAGCTGCTTTTTCCAAGGCTTCTGGTTCTGTGCGCGCAGTGGCATTGGGCGGCTGACGCAAACCCAACTCGTGCAATAACTTTTGAAAACGCTCGCGGTCTTCTGCTGCGTCAATCATGTCGGGGCTGGTGCCAATGATGGGCACACCAGCGGCCTCTAAGCCCAGCGCCAACTTCAAAGGTGTTTGACCCCCATACTGAACGATCACACCCAATGGCTTTTCTTTGTCCACAATTTCAAGCACATCTTCCAAAGTGAGTGGCTCGAAATACAAGCGGTCTGAGGTGTCGTAGTCTGTTGAAACTGTTTCGGGATTGCAGTTGACCATGATGGTTTCGTAGCCATCTTCGCGCATGGCCAAGGCGGCGTGCACACAGCAATAGTCAAACTCAATGCCCTGGCCAATGCGGTTCGGGCCGCCACCCAAGACCATGATCTTTTTGTTGGTAGTGGGTTCTGCTTCGCACTCGTCTTCATAAGTGGAATACATGTACGCCGTGTCGGTAGAGAACTCAGCAGCGCAGGTGTCTACCCGCTTGTAAACCGGCCGAATGTTCATGGCATGACGCTGAGCGCGCACTTCATGCTCGGTGGTTTTAAGCAGCTTGGCCAAGCGGCGATCTGAGAAACCTTTTTTCTTCAAGGCGCGCAATTCATCAGCAGTGATGGCTTGCAGCTTGGTGGTTTCCAACTCAAGTTCAATCTTCACGATGTCTTCAATTTGCACCAAGAACCAAGGGTCAATTTTGGTAAGGTTGAACACCTCGTCCACGCTGAGGCCCATGGCGAAAGCATCGCCCACATACCAAATGCGATCGGGTCCTGGCTCGCCCAATTCTTTTTCGAGCACTTCGCGGTCTTGGGTTTTTTCATTCAAACCATCAACACCCACTTCCAAACCGCGCAAGGCTTTCTGGAAGGATTCTTGGAAGGTGCGGCCCATGGCCATGACTTCGCCCACTGACTTCATTTGGGTGGTGAGGCGGCTGTCGGCTGTCGGAAATTTTTCGAAAGCAAAACGGGGGATCTTGGTTACCACGTAGTCGATGCTGGGCTCGAAACTGGCAGGTGTGGCACCGCCCGTAATTTCGTTGCGCAGTTCATCGAGCGTGTAACCCACCGCCAATTTGGCCGCCACTTTGGCAATGGGGAAACCCGTGGCTTTGGAAGCCAAAGCTGAAGAACGTGACACACGCGGATTCATCTCAATAACCACCATGCGGCCGTCTTGAGGGTTGATGGAGAACTGCACGTTAGAGCCGCCCGTGTCGACACCAATTTCACGCAAAACAGCCAAGCTGGCATTGCGCATGATTTGGTATTCTTTGTCGGTGAGGGTTTGCGCAGGCGCTACCGTGATGGAGTCGCCGGTGTGCACGCCCATCGGGTCTAAGTTTTCGATAGAGCAGATGATGATGCAGTTGTCCGCCTTGTCGCGCACCACTTCCATCTCGTATTCTTTCCAACCTAACAATGACTCTTCAATGAGCAATTCATTGGTGGGAGAGGCTTCTAAACCACGTTTGCAAATGGTCTCAAACTCTTCAGGGTTGTAGGCAATGCCGCCACCCGTGCCGCCTAGGGTGAAGCTAGGACGAATGACTGTGGGGAAGCCCACAGTGCGCTGTACATCCCAAGCGTCTTCCATGCTGTGGGCAATGCCCGAGCGCGCAGAACCCAGACCAATTTTGGTCATGGCGTCTTTGAACTTCAAGCGGTCTTCAGCTTTGTCGATGGCTTCGGGTGTAGCGCCAATGAGTTCGACTTTGTATTTGTCGAGCACGCCGTTGTGCCACAAATCGAGCGCGCAGTTGAGCGCGGTTTGGCCGCCCATGGTGGGCAGGATGGCATCGGGGCGTTCTTTGGCTATGATTTTTTCAACCGTTTGCCAAGTGATGGGTTCGATGTAAGTGACGTCTGCGGTGGCAGGGTCGGTCATGATCGTGGCGGGGTTGCTGTTGATCAAGATGACTTTGTAACCCTCTTCGCGCAAAGCTTTACAAGCTTGCACGCCAGAGTAATCGAATTCACAGGCCTGGCCAATGATGATGGGGCCAGCGCCAATGATGAGGATGCTTTTGAGGTCGGTGCGCTTTGGCATTTTAATTTTTCTCCATCAGGTTGATGAAGCGATCAAAGAGATAGGCAATGTCGTGAGGGCCCGGAGAGGCCTCGGGGTGACCTTGGAAACAAAACGCAGGCTTGTCAGTACGGGCCAAGCCTTGCAAGGTGCCGTCAAACAAAGACACGTGCGTGGCGCGCAGGTTGGCGGGTAAGGTTTTTTCATCCACCGCAAAACCGTGGTTTTGGCTGGTGATGGACACGCGGCCTGAGTCGAGGTCTTTGACCGGGTGATTGGCACCGTGGTGACCAAACTTCATTTTGAAAGTTTTGGCACCGCTGGCCAAGGCCATGATTTGGTGACCCAAGCAAATACCGAAAGTGGGAATGCCGGTTTCAATGAGTTCTTGTGCAGCTTGAATGGCGTAGTCGCAGGGCTCTGGATCGCCGGGGCCATTGGACAAGAAGATGCCGTTGGGTTTGTGCTTGAGCACTTCGGCGGCGGGCGTTTTGGCTGGTACCACCGTGACCTTGCAGCCGCGTTCGGCCAGCATGCGCAAGATGTTTTTCTTCACGCCAAAGTCGTAAGCCACCACATGAAAACGAGGTGCTGTTTGTTGGCCATAGCCACTGCCCAGTTGCCACTCAGACTCGGCCCAGGCATAAGAAGACGAGACAGATACTTTTTGGGCCAAATCCAAACCAGCCATGGCAGGCGCAGACTGCGCGGCTTTGACGGCATTGGCTTTGAGTTCGGGCGTGACCGCCTGGCCTGCAGCCAAGGCCACAATGGCACCGTTTTGGGCGCCCTTGCTTCTTAAGAGGCGAGTCAGTTGGCGGGTGTCAATGTTGGCAATGGCCACGGTGCCACTGCGTGACAAGTAAGCCGAAAGCGTTTCTGTTGAACGGAAATTGCTGGCAACCATGGGCAGATCTTTGATGATCAAGCCAGCAGCGTGGACTTTGTCAGACTCGACATCCTCTGGGTTGACGCCATAGTTGCCGATGTGCGGGTAAGTTAGGGTGACGATCTGCTGACAATAGCTAGGGTCAGTGAGGATTTCTTGATAGCCTGTGAGGGAGGTGTTAAACACCACCTCGCCAACAGTAGAGCCAGAGGCTCCGATCGAGTTGCCGACAAAGACCGTGCCGTCTGCAAGCGCCAAAATGGCTGAGGGGAAGGTTCCCTGAAGAGACAAAAGCACTGGGTTCTCCGATATGGTTCGGGTACGCCCCAGCACGCTCAAGATTCACCCTAGAAGGCTGTCTTTTTGGCTGCTTTTGAAGGGAAATGGCTTGTTGTGAGCGGGTGCGTACAGGTTGATGCGGGAAAGCCTCTCATTATAGCCGTGACTCTCAGCTTGACCGAGACGCATGTCACTGATTTTTTCAGTGGCCGGCCTTTCACATGGAGGTGGCACTGGCGTGAAGGCAAATGGCCGCAGCCGTGGCCACATTCAAAGATTCCTCACCGCCTGGTTGAGAAATTCTGATTTTTTGGGTCACCAGAGCCATGATTTCGGCTGAAACGCCCTGCCCTTCATGCCCCATCACCCAAGCACACTTCTGAGTCAACCCACCCTGTTTGAGCAATTCGTGCAAATACGGGCCCTCGTGCACGTCAGTGCCAAGCAAAGGCATCTTGAGAGACAGAAGATTCTGTGCACTGGCTGACTCAATCAATTGCAAGCCGAAATGCGCGCCCATACCGGCACGCAATACTTTGGTCGACCACAAGCCGGCCGTGCCCTTGATGGCCACCACCTGCTTGAAACCAAAAGCAGAAGCGCTGCGCAAAATGGCGCCTACGTTGCCAGCATCTTGAAGTCGGTCTAACACCACTGTGGCGTCATGTGGGTCTAACTCAGGCGGCTCAGGCAGCGTCAACAAGAAACCCATTTTGGCGGGAGATTCAAGTGCACTTAAACCTGCAAACAAATCATCAGGCACCGTCCAAACTTCATTCGCACATTGCGACCACTCAAACTCTGAGGCTTGCCAAATGGACTCTGTGAAGATGGCCAATTCGGGCTTGAAGCCTCGCGCCAGTGCAGCACGGCACAGATGGTCGCCTTCCAACCAGACCCACCCCAGTTTGCGATACGCCTGCGAGTCTTGGGCCAAACGGCGAATGGTTTTCAGCCGAGGATTGTCTTTGGAGGTGATCAGTTTCATGATTTTTGGGCCGCCAAGATGGCCTGCGTTACTGGCGCAAAAGTTTGACGGTGAAAAGGTGTGGCACCCCAAGTTTGCAAAGCCTTCAGGTGAATCGCTGTGCCATAACCTTTGTGAGCATCAAACCCATAGGCCGGATACTGCCGATGCATTTCATCGCACATTCGATCGCGATGTACTTTGGCCAAAATAGAGGCAGCGGAAATTTCTTGAATTTTTTCATCGCCCTTCACAATGGCCTCTGCGCGCACATCCAAGATGGGCAAGCGGTTGCCATCCACATAGACCAGCGTGGGCTTTAAGCGCAAAGCTTCTACGGCTCTTTGCATGGCCAACATTGTGGCTTGCAAAATATTCAAGCGATCTATTTCTTCTACGCTGGCTTCTGCAATGGCAAAGCACAAAGCCTTGGCACGAATTTCGTCGAACAAACGCTCGCGGGTTTTGGCCGATAATTTTTTGGAGTCTGCCAAACCTTTGATCGGCTTGAGATCGTCCAAGATGACCGCAGCGGCCACCACCGGACCGGCCAACGGGCCTCGCCCAGCCTCATCCACACCCGCCAGCAAACCAGGCGTGTCCCAGGCCAAGCTGACCTGTTCAGGCGTTAACAAGCGTTTGGATCGCATGGGCTGCCAATGTGGGCGTATCACGCAGCAAGGTCTGGTGCATGGTTTCAAAACGACTGGCCAAGGCCTGGGCCTTCTCGGGAGAACGCAACCAATCCAAAACAGCCACAGCCATATTCTCTGGCGTGGCTTGATCTTGTAGAAGTTCAGGCACGCAAAACTCTTGCGCCAAGATGTTGGGCAGGCCAACCCATGGCTGAAGTTTTTTGCGCTTCATCATTTGCCAGCTGATCCAGTTCATGTTGTAAGCAATGACCATGGGCTTTTTAAACAGTGCCGCTTCGAGTGTGGCCGTGCCACTGGCAATGAGTGTGACATCGCAAGCCGCCAATGCCGCATGCGATTGCCCCTTCAAAATTTGAACATGTGTGGCGCCCACCTTGTCGCGAATGCGTTCGATGCGCGATTGCATGGCAGGCATGGCGGGCAACACAAATTGCAATTTCGGTTGTTGCTGACTTAGCAACATGGCCGTTTTCAAAAACCGTTCGGCCAAATAGGTAATTTCTGATTCGCGACTTCCCGGAAGCAGTGCCACCACCGGCCTGTCTGCTTCCAACTTCAATTCTTGCCGCGCTTTGAGCGTATCAACATGCATGGGAATGGCTTGCGCCAAAGGGTGTCCTACATAAGTGGCTGGAATACCGTGAGCATGCAGCAATTCAGTTTCAAAAGGGAAAATACACAACACATGGTCCACGCTTTGTTTGATTTTCTCAATGCGCTCCGCGCGCCAGGCCCAAATAGAAGGACACACAAAATGCACAGTCGGAATGCCAGCTTGCTTTAAGTCGCGCTCCAAGTCGAGGTTGAAATCGGGTGCGTCTACACCCACAAAAACCTGGGGCGGTTTGGCCAACAATTGTGCTTTGAGTTGATTGCGAATGCCTACAATTTCTCGGTAGTGCCGCAATACCTCGACATAACCACGCACTGCCAATTTGTCTGAAGGCCATAACGCGTTAAAGCCTTGGGCTTGCATGCGAGGCCCGCCAATACCATACAAATTGGCTTTGGGCCATTTCGCGCAAATGCCCTGCATCATTAAACCTGCTAACAAATCTCCTGAAGTTTCACCAGCCACCATGGCCATGGAAAAAGCCCCATCAGGGGCTTTGGACAGCGAAGATATGCCAGGCGCTTGCACCACTTATCTCACAATGCCGCGGTCTGGGGATGTGCCTTGCAAGAAGCCGATCATCATGTCGACATCGCTCTTGGCTTCTGGGTACTTTTGCGTCAGCAACTCAATTTCAGTTTGGGCCTGAGCCAGTGTGAGTTGCTGACGGTACAAGCTTTTGTACATGGCCTTGACTGCTGAAATTCTTTCAGGCGTGAAGCCGCGCCTTCTCAGGCCTTCAAAGTTCATCGATCTTGGCTGTGCTGGCTGACCTTGGGCCATGACAAAGGGCGGTAAATCGGCAAACAACAAAGAATGCATGGCGGTGAAACTGTGCGCACCCAAACGACAGAACTGATGGACCACCGTGAAGCCGCCCAAAATAACCCAGTCGTCGACGTGCACATGGCCCGCCAGTTGCGAACTGTTGGCAAAAATAGTGTGGTTGCCCACCTTGCAATCGTGCGCCAAATGGACGTAGGCCATGATCCAGTTGTCGTTGCCCAACTGGGTGACACCCGTGTCGCCAGGCGAGCCAATGTTGAACGTACAAAACTCGCGAATGGTGTTGCGCTCGCCAATGACCAACTCACAGGGCTCGCCGGCATATTTTTTATCTTGCGGCACTGCGCCTAAAGAGTTGAACTGAAATATTTTGTTGTCTTTGCCAATGGTGGTGTGGCCTTCAATGACACAGTGGCTGCCCACCGAGGTACCCGCATCAATGCGGACATGAGGGCCAATGACCGTGTAAGGCCCCACCGTGACAGTGCTGTCTAGCTGAGCGGCGGAATCTACAAGGGCCGTGGCGTGAATACGAGACTGCGTCGTCATAGTCTTGATTGTTAAGCCACTTTGCGCATGGTGCACATGAGTTCGGCTTCCACCGCAATTTCTTCGCCTACTTTGGCGCGCGCCTTGAACTTGAAAACACCTGCTTTCATGCGATCGAGTTCAACTTCCAAAATGAGTTGATCGCCCGGCTCTACTGGCCGCTTGAACCTGGCACCGTCAATGCCTGCAAAGTAATACACGGTGTTTTCGTCGGGCGTCTCGCCCATGGAGTCGAAAGCCAACAATGCCGCCGCCTGCGCCAATGCCTCTAGCATCAACACACCGGGCATGACCGGGCGCGATGGAAAATGTCCGGAGAAATAAGGCTCGTTGACAGAGACATTTTTCAGGGCTTTGATGCGCACACCCTTTTCAATTTCAAGCACGCGGTCAACCAACAAAATTGGGAAACGATGTGGCAATTGTTTGAGAATTTGGTAGATGTCCATCATGATTTGTTGTCCTGAAATGGTGGCTGAAGGAGTTGAGCCTCCAAGGATTTAATTCGATCGCGCAACTTGTGCAGTTGCTTCAAGCTGGCGGCATTCTTTTCCCATGTGGCATTGTCGTCGATGGGGAACAGGCCTGTGTAATTGCCAGCTTGTGAAATAGAACGCGTGACAACAGTGGCCGCAGAAATATGCACGCCATCTGCCAAAGTGAGGTGTCCCAAAACAATGGCCCCACCACCCAGCGTGCAATGTGCGCCAATGCGCGCACTGCCCGCCACACCCACACAACCCGCCATGGCCGTATGTTTGCCAATGTGCACGTTGTGGCCGATTTGAATGAGGTTGTCTAGTTTGACGCCGTCTTCAATGAGGGTGTCTTGCAAGGCGCCCCGGTCGATGCATGTGTTGGCGCCAATCTCTACATCGTTGCCAATTTTCACAGCGCCGAGTTGTTCAATTTTTTCCCACGTACCTTGGTGCGGGGCAAAGCCAAATCCATCAGCACCTATCACGACACCTGAGTGAACAATGCAGCGTTCGCCAATTTCGCAAGCCTCACCCAAAGTCACTCTCGATTTCAATTGAGAATGGGCGCCCACCTTGGCACCCCGCTCGACCACACACAGAGGGCCGATGATGGCTGTGTCGGCAATGTGGGCCTCAGGGTCGACGACAGCACTGGGGTGAATTCGGGCACGCCCAGCAGGTGTGGTTTGCTTTTTCCAAAATTGCGTGAGCTTGGCGAAGTAGTGATAGGGGTCTTCGGTCACGATGCAAGCACCGCGCGTGATTGCCAATTCTTTGAATTGCGGCGTGACAATGACACAAGCCGCAAGTGATTGCGTTAAGTGCATTTGGTACTTGGGGTGACTGAGAAAACTCAAGTCAGCCGGGCCCGCGGTTTCAAGCGGGGCCAGTTTTTCAATGGGGGTTTGTGGACTGCCTTGAAGGCTGCCGCCTAGAGCCTTAACGATGTCGCCAAGAAGCAGCACAACACGAGTCCATTTCTCTCGGTGCGGACGCTTATTTGCCAGCCGTGGCGTCGAGAGACTTGATGACCTTGTCAGTGATGTCGTGCTTGGGGTTGATGTAGACAGCTTCTTGGAAAATAACGTCGTACTTTTCAGCTTCAGCCACCACTTTCACGGCTCGGTTTGCACGTTCAATGACCACTTGTTGTTCTTCATTTTTGCGCGTGTTCAGGTCTTCTTGAAATTCACGGCGCTTGCGTTGAAACTCGCGGTCTTGGTCCATGAGTTGCTTTTGACGTGTGTTGCGCTGTGTTTCAGACAATGTGGGCGCTTCACGCTCAAACTTATCAGAAGCAGTTTTGATGGTGTTACCCAAGTCGACCAAGTCTTTTTCACGCTTTGAAAATTCTTGCTCCAACTTAGCTTGTGCAGTCTTAGCAGTACTGGCCTCGCGAAAGATGCGATCTGTGTTGACAAAACCGATTTTGAATTCCTGTGCGCTGACCGCGGCCGCACCCAGTGCACCGAATGCCAACAAACAAACTTGTGAGAAGTGACGAAGTGTTTTCATTAAAAGGAAGTTCCGATTTGGAATTGCAATCTCTGGATTTTATCCGCAACCTGACGCTTCATAGGTAAAGCATATGAAAAGCGCAAAGGACCCATGGGTGAAATCCAGCTTAAACCCACGCCAATAGAGGAGCGAAGTTCGTTGAGATTGATCTTTTCGTTCTCGCCAAACGCACGGCCAACGTCGGTAAAGGCAAAAAGTCGCAAGGTGCGATCGTTGCCAGCGCCCGGAAATGGCGCCATGAGCTCGGCATTCAAAACAATTTTCTTAGGTCCACCCAAATACAGGCTGTTGGTGCTGTCTGAAGGCCCTAAAGTGGATTGTTGGAACCCGCGAACGCTGCCCAGGCCACCTACAAAGTAGTTTTTGAACAGCGGATAAGGCCGGTTGGACAGGCCTTGGCCCCAACCCAAGTCAGCATTCAAAGCCAATGTGTACTTTTTAGTTAAAGGCGTATATTGCTGAATTTGGTAGTTGGTACGAACGTAACGGGCATCGCCGCTGGCACTCAAATCGGAGTTGAAGCGCTGCAAAATGCCTCGCGTTGGCACCAAAGCGCTGTCGCGGCCGTCCCTTGCCCAACCAATGGTAAGGGGAAGCGAATTGCTGGTGTAACCAAATTGCTGCATGTATTCCACATAGGCATTTGGCAAGTTGTTGCCTGGGCGGATGGACGTCTGCTCTAAATTGGCACCAAAATAAACGGTGTCGATCTCGCTGAAGGGCACGCCAAAGCGCACGCCAGCACCTGAATTGACCAAACTGTAAGCATTCAAATCGCCCAAATAAGGCCGCGTGGTGCGATGGAAAATATCGATGGTTCGTGAAATGCCTTCTGGCGTGAAGTACGGATCGGTGGTGCTGATGACAATGGTTCTGTTGTATTTGCTGGTATTGACTTCGGTGGCCAAGTAGTTGCCCGAACCAAATGCATTTTCCTGGCGAATACCAAAGCTTAAAGCCACTTTTTCAGTGGATGAGAAACCTGCACCCAGTGAAACACTGCCCGTTGGTTTTTCGACAACATTGACGGTGAGGTCAACTTGGTCAGTGGTGGCTGGTACTTCTTGGGTTTCAATGTTGACTTCGGTAAAGAAGCCCAAGCGGTCGACACGGTCGCGCGATAACTTGATTTTGTCGCCGTCGTACCAAGCTGACTCCAGCTGGCGAAATTCGCGCCTGACCACCTCGTCGCGTGTTCGATTGTTGCCAGCCACATTGATGCGGCGAACATAAGCACGGCGTGACGGCTCGGCAATGAGGACGAAGGTCACACGGTTGGTCAAGCGATCAATTTCGGGACGAGCATCGACATGCGCAAAAGCAAAACCAAACTTGCCAAAGTAATCGGTGAACGCTTTGTTGGTTTCGGCCACGGTTTCAGCGTTGTAAGGCTGGCCTAGGCCAATTTTAACAAGGGCTTTGAACTCGTCTTCTTTGCCCAAATAGTTGCCTTCAAGCTTGACGCCAGAGACGACAAACCGCTCGCCTTCGGTCACATTGATAGCAACCGAGATGTCTTGCTTGTCGGGTGAGATGGCCACTTGGGTTGAGTCAATTCGGAACTCTAGGAAACCACGGCTTAAATAGTAAGAGCGAAGCGCTTCCAGGTCGGCATTGAGCTTGGTCCGCGAATAACGGTCGGATTTGGTGTACCAACTTAGCCAGCCGCCTACATCCAAATTGAACTGATCCTTGAGCGTGCCTTCAGAAAAGTTTTGATTGCCCGTGATGCGAATTTCTTTGATTTTGGAAGGGCCACCTTCAGATACTGTGAAGGTCAGCTTCACACGGTTGCGGTCTACTGGGGTGACTGTTGTGACCACCTCGGCACCATACAAGCTGCGCGTAATGTATTGACGCTTTAATTCTTGCTCGGCTTTGTCTGCCAACGCTTTGTCAAAGGGGCGGCCTTCAGAAATACCCACTTCTTTCAAAGCCTTCTGCAAGACATCTTTGTCGAACTCTTTCAGACCCACCCATTCAACTTCTGAAATGGAGGGACGCTCTTCAACAATGACCACCAACACATCGCCTTGGGCATCCAGCCTGACATCTTTGAACAAGCCCAACGCAAACAAAGCGCGAATGGCGGCCGCACCCGATTCATCGTTGTACATGTCGCCAACTCGGAAAGGCAAAGAAGCAAACACCGTACCGGACTCAATGCGCTGAAGACCCTCAACGCGAATGTCTTTCAATTTGAAAGGCTCAACGGCCCACGCAGACATGCTGCTGATGGCCGCTGCAAGCAACACACACAGGTGATGCAAGCGAAATCGATTGGGGAGAAAGTTCATGCGTTTGAATTAAGTAAAGAGTCGCGTCAGATCATTGAAAAAAGCCAAGGCCATGATGAAAATCAACAAAGCCAAACCGACTTTTTGCAAACCCCGTTGCCAAGCAACGGAAACCGGTTTGCCGGTCAGAGACTCCCAAAGATAATACATCAGGTGTCCCCCATCCAACATGGGCAATGGCAGGAGATTGAGAAGTCCCAAACTGACGCTGATCAGGCCCAGAAAAGTTAAATAAGACGGCAAACCTCTTTGGGCAGACTGCCCAGCCTGCTCCGCGATGGTCAACGGGCCGCTCAGGTGCTTCGAAGAGGCATCGCCCGTCAGCATTTGGCCAATGAGTTGGCCCGTCAGCAGCGTTATTTGCTCGACTTGGCCGTAGCCACGTGCCAAGCCTTCCCAAAAACCGGCACTCACCCACTCTGAGTCGGAGGGCTGCCCCACAACCGCCCCGATTCGCCTGACGGCAGTTGATTCAGGCTGGCCTGGCAAAGATGTGAGCAAGGGTTTGACGGCCAGTGAAAGGCTCTGACCTTGTCGGTCAATTTCCCAAACTGCCGCCTTGTCCAATTCTTCTGCATTGTCTTCAGGGTTCACTTCGCCGCGAATTAAGGCCCTTAAGTGCTGAGCGTCCCTCACCTCTTGAGAGCCCACTTTTAAAACGCGATCACCTGTTTTCAGACCTGCAAGATCGGCCGCAGCGCCAGCCTCAACGCGGCCAATGATGGGCAAGATTTTGGGATGGCCCCACCAAGCCACTGCGCTGAACAAAACGACTGCTAAAAGCAAGTTGGCCAACGGACCAGCCGCCACAATGGCCGCGCGAACTTTCAAACTGCGTTGGTCAAAGGCAAACGGCAGTTGATCAGTGGGCACGGAAGCTTCGCGGCTGTCGAGCATCTGAACATAGCCGCCCAAAGGCAAAGCGCTGATCACAAACTCGGTGTTTTGTCCTGCTCTTGAGTGCTTGGAACGCCATCGGTAAAGAGCTTTGCCAAAACCAATCGAAAAAACCAAAACAGGTACCTTACAGGCCACCGCCATGCGGTAGTGACCATACTCATGCACCGCAATTAAGAGGGTGAGTGCGAATACGAAAGAAAGCAGCGTTAGCACGTTAAAGCGTCAAGCACGGCAAGCACGAGCCACTTCGTAAGCTGTAGCGCGGCTTTCTGCATCAAGCGCCAGCAGGTCAGGCAAACTTTGGGGCGATTGCGGCTGCACCTTGGCCAAAGTTTCGGAGTTCACTTGGTGAATTTGATCGAATCTAATTTGCTTGTTCAAAAAAGCTTCAACCGCAATTTCATTGGCGGCATTGAGCACTGCGCACGTACCTGAAGCAGCGCTCAAAGATTGCCAAGCCAATTTCAAACCAGGAAATCTATCGGGGTGACCATGGTCGTCAATGGCTTCAAATGTCATGGGCTTGAGCTTGTGAAAATCAAGCGTTTGAGCACCCGAGGTGATTCGCTCGGGCCAACTTAAACCATAAGCAATAGGCACACGCATGTCAGGCGTGCCCAACTGCGCCACGATGGACGTGTCTTTGTACTTCACCATGGAATGAATGATGCTTTGGGGATGGATGACCACAGAGAGCTGATTGGGCGATACGCCAAATAAATAGCGCGCCTCAATGACTTCCAAGGCTTTGTTCATCATGGTGGCAGAGTCGACTGAAATTTTTCGGCCCATGACCCAATTGGGGTGTGCACAGGCCTCATCGGGCGTGACGTTTTTCAAGCTGGCCACATCGCGCTCTCGAAAAGGGCCACCCGATGCCGTCAAGATAATTTGATCAATGCGATCAGCCCAAGTGGCTGGGTTTTCAGGTAAGGACTGAAACACAGCCGAGTGCTCACTGTCGATGGGCAGGAGCACCGCACCACCCTTTTTAACAGCGCTTAAAAAGACCTCACCACCCACCACCAAAGCTTCTTTGTTGGCCAATAACAAACGCTTGCCTGCATGGGCCGCAGCCAAGCACGGAGACAAGCCCGCGGCGCCCACAATGGCGGCCATCACGGCATGAACTTCATCGTGGGCAGATACAAAGTCCAAAGCCTCTGGCCCCCAACGCACCTCGACGGGCAAGCCTTCGGCCTTGATGCGCTCAGCCAGCAAACGACCTGCATCTTCTTGGGCCATCACGGCAAATTTGGGTTTGAACTGAGCGCACTGCGCCAAGATCAAATCGACCTGCTTGGACGCCGTTAAAGCAAACACCTGAAAGCGGTCCAAGTGGTTTGACAGCACATCCAGCGTGTTAGTGCCAATGGAACCGGTAGAACCCAGAATGGTTATGTTTTGTTTCATAAGGCAAACAAGGTATTTAAAATTTGGGCCAATGCAGCAACATCATGGCGATGGGCAATGCTGGCAGCAAGGCATCCAAACGGTCAAGTACGCCGCCATGACCGGGCAACAACCTGGAACTGTCTTTGACACCTGCACTGCGTTTCACCAAAGACTCGACCAAATCACCGACCACGCTCATGGTGGTTAAAAAAATCAAACTCAATGCCCATAGAAAAAAACCATGTTGGGTCATTTCCATGAAAAAACTGGCGCCTGGCCATTGGTAAATTTGCTCGAAGTGCATCCATCCGAAGGCAATCAGAAACACACCGAACATACCGCCAATGGCACCCTCCCAACTTTTTCCAGGGCTGACGCTGGGGGCCAATTTTTGATGGATGAACTTGCCACCCAAAGCCCTGCCAAAGAAATAGGCAAACACATCGGCCGCCCACACCACACAAAATATGGAGAGTAACAATTGCACGCTAGAAGTTCGCGCTTGCGCCATGGCCAACCATGCCAACCACAACAGGGTGACACCCAAAACCCAGCGAACATTGGGGCGCCATAAGGCCCAGCCCTGAACGCCACGCAACAGCATCCATGCCGTCAAGCCCACCCAAGTTGCGCCTGCCAACCACCAAAGCCATGTTTCGGTTTGAGAGGTCCAACCCGCCCACCATGCAATGGCGCACATGCCGGCACACAACACGCCCGATAAAACAGACTTCATACTGGCCATGCCGTTCATGCGGGCCCACTCCCAAGCGCCAGCAGCAATTAGGAGCGCAGACAAAATAAGAAAGGCCTGAGGGGTTTCTGCAAAAAGAGCTGGCAGCAAAACGGCCAACAGTGCCAATGCAGTGAAGATGCGTTGTTTTAGCATCAAATCAATGACCGTTAAACGGCCATGATCTCTTGTTCTTTGCCAGCCACCAGCTGGTCAATTTCTGCGATGTGTTTGTCCGTCACTTTTTGAACTTCTGCCTCTGAGCGTTTTTGCTCATCTTCAGAAGCCAATTTGTCTTTGACCAGTTTTTTGACAGCCTCATTGGCATCACGACGCAGATTGCGCACGGAAATTTTGGCGTTTTCACCTTCCGTACGAACCAGCTTGGTCATTTCCTTGCGGCGTTCTTCGCTCATGGGCGGCATGGGCACGCGAATGATGTCGCCCATTGAAGCGGGGTTCAAACCTAAATCGCTTTCACGAATGGCTTTTTCAATTTTAGCGCCCATGCCTTTTTCCCAAGGCTGAACGCTGATGGTGCGTGAATCAATGAGCGACACGTTGGCAACCTGCGACAAGGGCACGAAAGAGCCGTAGTAATCTACCTGAATGGTGTCTAGGATCGCTGGATTGGCACGGCCTGTGCGAATCTTGGTCAGGTTGTTTTTGAAAGCCGCAATGGATTGGTCCATTTTGGTTTGCGATGTTTTCTTGATGTCTTCTAAGCTCATGAAATACTCCGGGGCCAGATTTGGCGGGTTCAAGAATTAAGCGAAATGAAGGTCTGATTCAGGCATACACCAAAGTGCCCTCGTCTTCGCCCATGACCACTCTCTTGAAGGCACCATGCTTGAAAATTGAGAACACTTTAACAGGCAACTTTTGGTCACGGCACAGCGCAAAGGCTGTAGCGTCCATGATGCCCAAATTTTTAGAAATAGCTTCGTCAAACGAGAGTTTGCTGTAGCGGGTTGCGGCAGGATCTAGTTTGGGATCGGCCGAGTAAACACCATCGACCTTGGTGGCTTTGAGAACCAACTCAGCCCCAATTTCGGCACCACGCAAAGCGGCAGCGGTGTCGGTTGTAAAGAAGGGGTTGCCCGTACCGGCGGCAAAGATGACCACTTTGCCTTCTTCAAGGTACTGAAGCGCCTTGGGACGAACATAAGGCTCGACCACCTGCTCAATGGCAATGGCCGACATGACGCGGGCTGTGAGCCCTGCTTTTTCCATGGTATCTGCCAGGGCCAACGAGTTCATGACAGTGGCCAACATGCCCATGTAGTCGGCCGTGGCACGGTCCATGCCCACAGCGCCGCCAGCAACACCCCTGAAGATGTTGCCGCCGCCAATGACTACGGCCACTTGCACACCCAAACGGGTGACTTCGGCAATTTCATTGACCATTCGAACAATGGTGGCTCGGTTGATACCAAACTGATCGTCACCCATCAACGCCTCGCCTGACAGCTTGAGCAAAATACGCTTGTGGGCTGGTTTGGCAATGGTCATGACGGGCTCCTCATAAAGACAGATTCAAGTTTAGCGTTGAATCGCCCTTTCGGGCGACCCTGTTTACCCGGGTTTTAACCCAGATAGAGGCAGCTTTAAGCTGCGTTTTGAGCGGCAGCAACTTGTGCGGCCACTTCAGCCGCAAAGTCGTCAACCTTCTTCTCAATGCCCTCGCCCACGACGAACATCGTGAAGGCTTTGACTTGAGTGGCTTCGGCTTTGAGCATTTGCTCGACGGTTTGCTTGTCGTTTTTCACGAAAGCCTGGTTGTTCAAGGACACTTCTTTGAGGTACTTTTGAACGGAGCCTTCGATCATCTTGGCAGCGATGTCAGCGGGCTTGCCAGACTCGGCCGCTTTGGCTGTAGCCACTGAACGCTCTTTTTCAATCAGGTCGGCGGGCACATCGTTGCTGGTCAAAGCCACAGGCTTCATGGCGGCCACGTGCATGGCAACGTCTTTGGCAGCCGTGTCTTTGCCTTCGTACTCGACCAACACACCAATGCGTGTGCCGTGCAAGTAAGTAGCGATTTGGGCGCCACCGGCCACGCGCTTGAAGCGGCGAAAGCTCATGTTCTCACCGATCTTGCCGATCAGGCCTTTGCGAACTTCTTCCAGTGTTGGACCGAAGCCGTCTTGGCTGTAAGGCAACTCGCCCAGAGCGGCCACGTCGGCGGGGTTGTGCAAAGCAGCCAGCTTGGCCGCTGCATTGGCCAGGGCCAAGAAGCTGTCGTTTTTGGTGACGAAGTCTGTTTCGCAGTTGACTTCGAGCATGGCGCCCGTTTTGCCTTCTGTGTAGGCAACGATCACGCCTTCGGCTGTCACGCGGGAAGCGGCTTTGCCAGCTTTTGTACCCAATTTAACGCGCAACAACTCTTCTGCTTTGACCATGTCGCCATCGGCTTCAGTCAAAGCTTTTTTGCATTCCATCATGGGGGCATCTGTTTTGGCGCGCAGTTCAGCGACCATGCTTGCGGTAATAGCCATTTGATTTCTCCGTTTCGTCTTCGAATTAAGGTTCGAGCTAAATAAAAATTGATAAAAAGTCAGTGAGACTCAGGTTAAAAAAAAGGGGCAAGAAGCCCCTTTTCTCTGGTTGAGAGGGCATTAAGCAGCAGCTTCTTGCACTTCAACGAATTCGTCAGCGCCTTCGGCGGCCACTGCATTGACCACGTCTTGAACGGCGTTGGCACGGCCTTCAATGATGGCGTCGGCAATGCCGCGAGCGTACAAAGTAACGGCTTTGGAAGAGTCGTCGTTACCTGGAATGATGTAGTCAATGCCTTCGGGTGAGTGGTTGGAGTCAACCACACCGATGAGTGGGATGCCCAATTTCTTGGCTTCCAAAATGGCAATCTTGTGGTAACCCACGTCGATCACGAAAATGGCATCTGGCAAAGTGGCCATGTCTTGAATGCCACCGATGTCTTTTTCAAGCTTATCGATCTCGCGCTTGAACATGAGTTGTTCTTTTTTGCTCAGGGTGTCGAGGCCGACTTCTTGTTGAGCTTTCATGTCCTTCAAGCGCTTGATGGACGTCTTGACGGTTTTGAAGTTGGTGAGCATGCCGCCCAACCAACGTTGGTCAACGTAAGGCACGCCGGCGCGCTGAGCTTCAGCTGCCACGGTGTCACGGGCTTGACGCTTGGTGCCCACCATTAGGATGTTGCCGCGGTTTGCAGAGAGTTGTTTAACGAACTTCAATGCGTCTTGGAACATCGGTAAAGATTTTTCCAAGTTAATGATGTGAATTTTGTTGCGGTGACCGAAGATGAAGGGGGACATCTTGGGGTTCCAGAAGCGTGTTTGGTGACCAAAGTGGACACCGGCTTCCAGCATTTCGCGCATGGTAACTGACATAGATTTTTCTCCGAAGGTTGGGTCTAAAATCCAGCTCACACATCGGCTGTTTGAAGAAGCCCTTTCGGGTTTAATCTGTACAGCCAACACCTTGAAGGAGCCGGTTTGCGATTTACTTGCAGGGAAATTCCTGCTAAGCCAGTCGAGTATAGCATCCAAAATGTCCGTTTTCCAGCCCTTTTAAGCCTCCCTACCTCTAGGAATCCATCACCATGCGCCCTGACCTGATTGCCACCCTGCAAGCCATTGCCCAGCAACATACCAGCCCGCAAGCTGAATGGGAAAAAAGCCATGAAATTGCCCGCAGTGCGGCATGCGACAAGGTTTTCATGGACTTGGCATCAGCGGCTGGCCCGTCTGTCTTGCAGGAAACAAGCTTGGTCAACTCGGCCCTCAAGGGCTTGGCCTTCTCTGTCAAAGACCTTTTTGACGTGGCTGGGCAAGCCACTTTGGCAGGCTCCAAAGTGCTCAAAGGCGTTCCTGCAGCCCTTACAGACTGCCCTGCCGTGGCAAGGCTCAAGGCAGCTGGCGGTAGCAATTTGGGCCGAACCAACATGGTGGAGTTTGCGTTTTCTGGCATTGGCAATAACCCGCACTACGGTACACCCGCGGCTTGGGATGCCAAAACAGGAAAAGCTGTCATGAGCCACGGCAAAGGCCATGTTCCCGGTGGATCATCTTCTGGGGCAGCTGTTTCTGTGGCCACGGGTGCTGCTTTCATTGGCATGGGCTCTGACACCGGCGGCTCCATTCGCATTCCGGCTGCCCTCAATGGCTTGGTGGGATTTAAAAACACGGCGCGCCATGTGCCCACCTTGGGCGCAGTGCCCTTGTCGACCACCATGGACACGATCTGCGCCATGACGCGCAGTGTGCGCGATGCCGTTTTGACACACGAAATTTTGGCCGCTCGAATCGTAGCCCGCTCAAGCAGGTCTCTGTCCAGCTATCGACTGGCCGTGCCGACACACCTCATGCTCGATGGCATGGAGGCTGGCGTGCAAAAGGCTTGGGAGCGCAGCCTGTCACGTTTGTCGCAAGCGGGTGCGCGCATTGTGGAAGTGCCACTGACTGAAATCAAAGAGCTTGCAGGACTCCTGGCTACGGGCGGTTTCAGCGCTGCAGAAAGCTACACCTGGCATCGCGATCTTTTAGACAAGGATGCAGCAGCCTACGACCCTCGCGTTTCGGCGCGCATTGTGCGGGGTGCCAACATGAAAGCCTTTGAATATTTAGATTTACAAGCTGGCCGCGCAGCCTGGATTGCACGCATGCAATCGGCATTGAACGCTTGCGATGCAGCCCTCTCCCCCACTGTGCCGATTTATGGCCCTACTTTAGAAAGCGTGTCACCCGGCTCAGAAAGAGACGATGCATTTTTTGCGGCCAATGCTTTGTTGCTGCGCAACACCAGCGTGATCAACATGCTCGATGGCTGTGCATTGTCATTGCCCATTCATGAGGCCGGCGAATTGCCTAGCAGCATGATGATTTGGCAAGGCCCCATGAAGGACGATGCCATTTTGAATGTTTCACTGGCCATCGAAAGTGCTTTAAACACTTAAGCGGCTTGGCACAACTTATCCGCGGCCCGCAAACGGCATTTTGGTAGCCATCACTGTGTGGAACATCACGTTGGCTTCAAGGGGCAAGCTAGCCATGTAAACCACCGACTTGCCGACAACGGCCACATCCATCAAAGGCTCAGCTTTGATTTCAAGATTGGCTTGGGGCACACCCTTTGCCATTCTCATGGCCATGGGAGTGGCAGCATTGCCCACATCAATTTGACCCACCGCAATGTCGTACTGACGACCATCCAACGAAGCTGTTTTGGTCAGGCCAGACACCGCATGTTTGGTGGAAGTGTAGGCAATGGAAAAGGGCCTTGGCGTGGTGGCTGAAATAGAGCCGTTGTTGATGATGCGGCCACCCATGGGCTTTTGGTCTTTCATGACGCGAAAGGCTTCGCGAATGCACAAGAACATGCCTGTCAAATTGGTATCAACCACGCCCTTCCACATTTCCAAACTCAATTCGGGCAAGGGAATAGCGGGTGTACTCACGCCTGCATTGTTGAACAACAAATCGACACGGCCAAATGTTTTGACACACTGCGCAAACAAGTTGGCGACTGAGTCTTCTTGCGTCACGTCTGTGGGCACGGCCAACACACGCGAGCCTGCGTTCAAGGCCTTGGCTTCTTCAACCACCTCTTCCAAATTGGCCTGCCTTCGACCCGCCAACACAACACTCCAGCCATCATGCAACAAAGCCATGGCGGTGGCTTTGCCTATGCCAGAACCTGCGCCGGTCACAATGGCAATTTTTGAATTTTGTGTCATGGCTTTTGTCTCCTGCTGATATTGAGATGAATGAACTTAACTGAAATTTGTGGGTCTTGAAAAAAGCTTCAGCGTCGATTCTTACGCGCTTGACTGGATTTTTTTTGACCGGCTGACTTAGATGGAGCCCCTTTTGCAGAGGCTTTGGCTTGGCGATTGGGCGAGCTTAAGCCCTCTAGCTTTCGTCCCTTGAAAGGACGCGACTGATTGGCCTTTAAACCATCGGGACTCAATTCAGAAACTCTTGAGGCGCCGCGAGTGCCAGATTTCTGATTGCCCTTGTCACGCAATTGACGAGGGCTGAACTCTTCAGCAGGATTGACCAAGCGGAAATCAATTTTCCTGCCGTCCAAGTCAACACGGCTGACCTGAATTTGAACACGCGTGCCGATGGCATAACGAATGCCAGTTCGCTCACCTCGCAATTCTTGGCGTGCTTCATCAAATCGGAAATACTCTCCGCCAAGTTCAGTGATGTGCACCAAGCCCTCCACATACAAAGCGTCCAAGGTAACAAAAATTCCGAAGCTCGTGGCCGAAGTGACCAAGCCAGAATATTCCTCGCCTAAATGCTCGCGCATGTATTTGCACTTGAGCCAAGCTTCAACATCGCGGCTGGCTTCATCGGCACGGCGCTCGTTGGCACTGCAATGCAAACCTGCTGCTACCCAAGCTTGTTGTTCGGCGGGCGACATTTTGATGCGCGGTGCATCGTCCATTTGAGCGCCCGCTTTGTTTTTCTGCAATCGCTTGGCCAACTTGGCCTGCGCTTCACCGGGCAATGGCAAAGCAGGCAACTGGTATTTTTTGTTCGCCAAGATGGCTTTAATCACGCGATGCACCAGCAAGTCGGGATAGCGGCGAATAGGGCTGGTGAAGTGCGTGTAGGCTTCGTAGGCCAAGCCAAAGTGGCCACTGTTGATGGGCGTGTAAATGGCTTGCTGCATAGAGCGCAACAGCATGGTGTGAATTTGCTGCGCGTCAGGTCTTTCCTTGGTGGCCTGTGCAATGTGTTGCAACTCGCTGGGCTTTGGCTCATCACTCACGGTATAGGGCAAGCCCAATGCTTTCAAGTAATTGCGAAGCAAATCTTTCTTCTCGGGCGTGGGGCCTTCGTGCACACGGAACAAACCAGGATGCTTGCTGTTCTGAATAAAGTCGGCACTGCACACGTTGGCGGCCAACATGGCCTCTTCAATGAGACGGTGTGCTTCAGTGCGAACACGCGGCACAATTTTGTCAATGCGGCCGTTGTCATCGCAAATGATTTGCGTTTCAGTGGTCTCAAAATCGACAGCGCCGCGAACTGCACGCGATGCCAACAAAGCACGGTACACATCGTGTAAATTAAGCAAATCGTTCACGCGGGCTTTGCGCTTGATGGCCTCGGGGCCGCGTGTGTTGGCTAGGATGGCGGCCACTTCGGTGTAGGTGAATCGCGCGTGACTGTACATCACTGCGGGGTAAAACTGATAGGCGTGAACATCGCCTTTGGCCGTCACGAGCATATCGCAAACCATGCACAAACGCTCTACTTCAGGATTGAGTGAACACAAACCATTGGAGAGTTTTTCTGGCAGCATGGGAATAACGCGGCGCGGAAAATACACACTGGTGGCGCGGTCGTAGGCATCGATGTCAATGGCACTGCCCGTGGCCACATAGTTGCTGACATCGGCAATGGCAACAAGCAAACGCCAACCTTTAGCCTTGCCAATTTTGGCGTGCTCGCAATACACGGCATCGTCAAAGTCGCGCGCATCTTCCCCGTCAATGGTGACCAATGGAATATCGGTGAGGTCAATTCGATCTTTGGAATCTTGCGGTCGAACTTTGTCTGGTAACTCGCGCGCCAATTCCAAACACGCTGCAGAAAATTCGTGCGGCACGCTGTACTTGCGAACGGCAATGTCAATCTCCATACCAGGGTCGTCAATTTCTCCCAGTACTTCTTTCACACGGCCTACAGGTTGGCCAAACAATGCAGGTGGCTCGGTGAGTTCCACCACCACCACTTGACCCGGCTTGCCAGTGCCAATGCCCACTTTGGGAATGAGAATATCTTGGCCATAACGCTTGTCTTCAGGCGCCACAATCCAGATGCCACCTTCATTGAGCAAGCGGCCAATGATGGGGTGTGCAGGCCGCTCCAAGATTTCAACCACACGACCTTCAGGTCGGCCTTTTCGATCTTGTCGAACGATGCGAACCTTCACACGATCTTTGTGCAACACGGCACGCATTTCGTTGGGTGGCAGAAAAATATCACCGTCACCATCATCACGGATTAAGAAGCCGTGACCATCGCGATGGCCTTGCACACTGCCCTCGATTTCATCGAGGGCTCCAGAGGGTTGGCTAATTTTTTTGATATACAATCCTTTGTTCTTGTCCTGAGAGCCCAGGTGGCGGAATTGGTAGACGCACTAGTTTCAGGTACTAGCGAGTAACTTCGTGGGGGTTCGAGTCCCTTCCTGGGCACCAAGTTTAATCAAAGCTGCACACATGGCAGCTTTTTTTTCGAGTCTGTTTTTTAAATTTGAGTGCATTTCAAAATGCATTTTAGACAGGCAAAGCGACAAGATCATGACCCTCCACGCCCACAATTCGTGCACGTGTAAATTCACCCACCTTGTAGGTCTTACTGATCTTTTCGGGGGGAAGCAACTTCACCACACCATCTATTTCAGGCGCATCGGCATAGGTCCTGCCAATACCGCCTTTTTTACCCATGGCTGTGGCGGAATCGACCAACACTTGCATGGTGGCGCCGATGCGCTGCTGTAAACGCTCAATGGAAACTTCTTCAGCAAGCGCCATAAAACGTGATCGACGCTCTTCACGCACCGCTTGCGGCAACATGCCTGCCAATTCATTCGCAACAGCACCCTTCACCGGGCTGTATGCAAAGCAGCCCGCTCTGTCAATTTGTGCTTCCCGCACAAAGTTAAGCAGGTGCTCAAACTCAGCTTCGGTTTCGCCTGGAAAGCCAGCAATGAAGGTGCTGCGAATGACCAACTGAGGACACACTTCGCGCCACTTTTGAATGCGCTCTAAATTCTTTTCACCACTTGCGGGACGTTTCATGCGCTTGAGCACATCGGGATGGCTGTGCTGCAGTGGCACATCCAAATAAGGCAAGATGGAACCGGTTGCCATAAGGGGCAGAACCTCATCCACCGCAGGGTATGGGTACACGTAATGCAAACGAACCCACGCGCCATACTTCTGCGCAATCTCACCCAATGTCTGCACCAACTCAAGCATGCGCGTTTTCACAGGACGACCTTCCCAGAAGCCCATGCGGTATTTCACATCAACGCCATAGGCAGAAGTGTCTTGACTGATGACCAACAACTCTTTCACGCCGCCTTCAAACAATGCTTCCGCTTCTTTGAGCACGTCGCCAATGGGTCTTGAAACCAAATCGCCGCGCATCGATGGAATGATGCAAAAAGTGCAACGGTGGTTACACCCTTCACTGATTTTCAAATAGGCGTAATGCCTGGGTGTGAGCTTGAGTCCGGCCACACCAAATGAGTTGGGCATCAAGTCGATGAAGGGATCGTGTGGTTTGGGCAAATGCGCGTGCACTGCGTCCATGACTTCTTGGGTGGCATGCGGTCCGGTAACGGCCAGCACACTGGGGTGAATTTCACGGACCAAGTTGCCACCCCCTTCGGCCTCTTTGGCACCCAAACAGCCAGTGACAATGACTTTGCCGTTCACGTTCAAGGCTTCAGCGATGGTGTCCAGGCTTTCCTTCACGGCATCGTCAATGAAGCCGCAGGTGTTGACGATGACCAAATCGGCACCTTCAAAAGTTTTGGAGGTTTGATACCCCTCGGCGCTGAGTTGCGTCAGGATGAGTTCGGAGTCAGTGAGGGCTTTGGGACATCCCAGACTGACAAAACCCACTTTGGGGGCAGAAGTAGGACTGCTTTCAGTCACTGCGGTAGCAATTTCGTTCATTCCCCTATTGTCCCAGTAATTTGGGACTGAAGCGCCAAGCAGTCCATTTGCCCATCGACCTTGCCAAATTCAGGGTTTGAGGCCAAAAGCATTCAAGAATTGAGCGGTTTGTTTCTGCATTTGCTCTTGCATTTGACTCACGATGTTGTTGGACTGATGCCCCATTTTGGATTGCATCAGCATGAGCGACTGTAAATTGCTCTCTAAATAAGCCCCCATGTGGCCCTGCATGGCATGCCCATAAAAGCGAATGATGTTGGCCAACACGGCTTCGGTGAACATGGGCGCACCGGCAGATTCTTCCTCCAAAATGATTTGAAGCAGCAGGTTGCGGGTCAGGTCTTCGCCGGTTTTGGCGTCCCTGACCACAAAGGCATGCCCCTGCATGACCAATTGTTTGATTTCAGTCAATGTGACATAACTGGACGTTTTGGTGTCGTACAGCCTGCGATTGGGGTATTTTTTAATCACCCTTTGAGGCTGGCTGGCCAAAGATTCAGTGGCCGAGTCAGTATGTGCTTCGCTGGCAGCAGCAGTCGATTTGGCGGCGGATTTTCTGACCATGATTTACACACTTCTCTAAATGAACAACAATCTGTTGTGGCAATCAGCATTGAACGACAGTATGCTGCGCTGCAATAGATTTTAAAGTTACCCACATAGCCACTTCTACGGGGAGTTACCCTCAATTTCGACAAACATTTAATTGGAGTCAAAATAAATGGGGTCAGAGCAACATTAATTTGGTCAATCAGTGGGGGCAAAGGCTAAGGGGGCTTCCTCATGGTGGGGTACCACAAATCGTCAGCCACCCTTAGCCTTTGCCCCCACTGATTGGAAATTAATGTTGCTCTGACCCCATTTATATTTACACCAATTAAACTTGCTCATATGCGAATTTTCTACACTTTCATTCTTCTTCTAATTGGACAAAATGCCATGGCCATTGAAGAACCTGCTTTCAAAATTGTTCTTAAATCTGAGGCCTTTGAAGTGCGGCAATATGCGCCCATGTTGGTGGCCGAAACGCTGGTAGATGGCGATATGGATGAGGCCTCCACCAAAGGCTTTCGAAAAATTTCAGACTATATTTTTGGCAACAATCGCGCCAATCAAACTGGCGCCGCTGCAAAGATCGCCATGACAGCTCCGGTTACGCTGGAGCCTGTTTCTGAAAAAATTGCCATGACTGCGCCAGTGACCTTAAGTGCAGCGCAACAAGGCGGCGATATGGCATCTGCAAACAAGTGGCGCGTGCACTTTGTCATGCCCGGCAAATACACCATGACCAACATTCCTTTGCCTAACAATGCCGAGGTGAAGTTACGTGAAATTCCTGGCAAACTTTTTGCAGTTCACAGCTTCACGGGCTTTAACTCCGTGGCGCGGGTTCAAACCAAGTCGGATGAACTTTTAGCTTGGCTGCAAAGTAAAAATTTCAAGCCATTGAGCAGCGTTCAACTTTCACGCTACGACCCACCCTGGACCTTGCCCATGTTTCGGCGCAATGAAATCATGGTGGAGATAGAGCAATGAACAAAGTTGACACGCTCATTCAAAATGCACTGGTGTTTGACGGCTCAGGCGCCGAGCCTGCAGTGCAAGATTTGGCGGTTTACCAAGGGAAGATTGTAGGGATCGGTCCAAACTTGACCTTCACCTCCAATCATTACGTCAACGCATCTGGCCTTGCGCTGATGCCCGGCATCATTGACTCGCACACACACTACGATGCCCAAATTACTTGGGACGCTCGCGTTCGCCCCTCGCCCGCTTTAGGCGTGACCACCGCGGTCATTGGCAACTGCGGCTTTACCATTGCACCTTGCAGGCCCAAAGACCGCGAACTCACCATGCGCAACCTCACGCAGGTTGAGGGCATGTCTTTGCAAGTTTTGCAACACGGTATCGATTGGGACTTTGAAACCTTTCCAGAATATTTGGCCATGCTCAAGAAAAAGCAATGCGCCATCAATGTAGCGGCCTACATTGGACACTCTTCTGTGCGCACATGGGTCATGGGAGAAGAAGCCAACAAACGAGAAGCCACTGCCTCTGAAATTTCCGAGATGGCCGAATTGGTTCGCGAAGCCATGGCGGCAGGCGCCATTGGATTTGCCACCAGCACCAGCCCCGCCCACAACGGTGAAGGCGGCTTTCCCATGCCATCGCGTTTGGCATCCGATGAAGAAATGATGCAGCTCACTTTGGCCATGAGCAGCCAAGGTGGCGGCGTTTACATGGTGACCAAGGGTGGACAGATGCCTGTGTCATTTCTAGAGTCGCTTGCTGCGGCCAGCCATCGGCCTGTTATGGTGGCGGCCTTGCTGCACAACTCAACCAACCCGAATGGTGTGTTCAATGATTTGAAAGCCATTGCAGATGCCAACCAACGCGGCCACAAGCTGACAGGCCAAGTTTCATGCTGCCCCTTGAGCATGGATTTCACGTTTGCATCAGCCTACCCGGTAGAGGGTTTGAGCAGTTGGAAACCTGCGTTAGGTTTGCAACACGCTGAGCTCAAAACTTGTTTGGCAAGCTCTGAATTTAGGACTAAAGTCAAAGAAGAACTTTCACAAGCAGCCACCTTCCGCTTGTTCAACAGCGAATGGGAAAAGGTGCATGTGGTTGAAACTTTCAAGCCAGAGAATCAAGTTTATGAGCAGCAAAGTATTGCGGCATTGGCGTCGCAAGCAGGCTTAGACCCTCTCGACTTTGCTTTGAATCTGGCGCTTGAAGAAGACTTGCAAACGGTCTTCACGGCCATGTTGCTGAACAGCGATACAGAAGCTGTCACCAAGATGCTGAACCATCCTCACAGTTTGGTTTCACTCAGTGATGCAGGCGCGCACCTGACTTTTTTCAATGACGCTGGTTTCGGTTTGCATCTTTTGGGTTATTGGTCGCGTGACATGGGCGCGATGAGCTTGAGCCAAGCTGTGCATCAACTCACGGCTCAACCTGCAGAAATTTTGGGTTTAAAAAAGCGCGGTTTATTGCGCGAAGGCTATGCTGCAGACTTGCTGCTGTTTGACCCCCAAACTGTGGGCCGAGGTCCTAAGAAGCGTGTGTTCGATTTGCCACTGGGTGCGCCAAGACTGCACACAGATGCCATGGGTGTTCACGGCGTTTGGGTGAATGGCCAACTCATTGCGGATCAAAATGGCATGCTAGAAAATACCAAGCTGGCTGGTGAGTTGATTACTGAATTTTGCTAGCTGAGAAGAAATTTAAATCGGGGCAGCCCAAAATAATTGGGGTCAGAGCAACATTAATTTTGTTAATCAAAAGGGGCAGAGGCTAAGGGGGGCTTCCTCATGGTGGAGTACCACAAATCGTCAGCCCCCCTTAGCCTCTGCCCCTTTTGATTAGAAATTAATGTTGCTCTGACCCCAATTATTTTGGGCTGCCCTGATTTAAATTTTTGTTGGCGCGTTGAATTCTCGCCACAGCAAATACAGGCCGCTGCAAACCACAATGACAGCCCCTAGCACCACTGCTGAATCGGGTATTTGACCGAACACTAGCCATCCGCCTATGGCCATGTAAATGATTTGCTGGTACAAAAAAGGACCCAATACGGCGGCAGTAGCGTAGCGATGTGCAAGGGCCGACGCGGTGTGACCTAAGCCACCGGTTAAGCCAGTGAGCAAAATCAGACTCCACATGAACCAACCGTCTGGCGTCTGCCAAAACCAAATGGCAAAAGGTGCCAATAGAAGCGAAGGCACTGCCGCTGAGGCCAGTTGCGTTGAAATGGGGTTATCGCTGCTGGCCAAACGGCGCGTCATTAAATTGAAGGCGGCATACAAGAAAGCATTGAAGATGCTGAGAAAAATAGCAGGATGAAAACCGTTGCTGCCGGGCCGAATGATGACCAGCACGCCCACGAAACCCATGCAAATAGCAACCCACCGTTTGGCGTCGAGTTTTTCGTGAAGCAACCAAGCAGAGATGAGTGCAATCAAAATCGGAACAGAAAACTGAACCGCACCCGTTTCGGCCAGCTGCAAATATTGCAATGCAAAAAAGTTAAGCCCCGTCATGAGGGCCAACATCACACCGCGCAGCAATTGCAAGCGAGGGTTATTGATCTTGAACAAGCTCACACCCATCGAGGGCATGAAAATAGCGGTGGTCAATAAAGTGTGAAATACAAATCGCAACCAAACCACTTGCAAAACAGGCAAGCTTTGCACCAGCCACTTGGCGCTGGTGTCTAGCAAGGCAAACATCAGGGTCGTGACCGTGACCAAGGCAATGCCGATTTGACGATTTTTGGCGGTGTCGCTTAGAAGTTGAGACATGAAAAAATTACTTCACAACCCGCTTGATGGTATTTTCAAATTGGATCCTTGGCGACCATTGGCTAGTAATTTTTAAAATTTGCGGGTAATGACCCATGTTGTGAATTCTACGAGATTCAATATACTTAATCTGTCATTCAAGATTACGTCTAAAACCCAAAGCCCCACATGACCCAACTCACCATAGCTCTTTTCACTGGCGACCCTGCGGGCATTGGCCCCGAGCTGGTGCAGAAACTCTTAAACCACAGCATTGCTCAACAAGCAGCCAAAATCATTTTGATTGGCCAAAAAGGTAGCATCCAAACGCCTGCCAACGTCAGTTGGCATGATTGGTCTGGCTTCAACTCCCCACCCTTTCCCAAAGCCACTTACGATGCCAACAACGGTGCTTACATGATTGCCGCGTTGACTGAAGGCGCTTCATTGGTACGCGATGGCAAAGCCCACGCGTTTTGTTTCGCACCTCTCAACAAAAGCGCACTGCGATTAGGTGGTATGCATCAAGAAGATGAACTGCGCTGGTTTGCTGAATTTCTCAACTACAAAGGCGTGTGTGGCGAACTCAATGTGCTGCAAGACCTCTGGACATCGCGTGTCACGTCTCACGTGGCTCTAAAAGAAGTGAGTAGTTTAATAAGCAGCCAAAAAGTTTTTGGGTCTATTGAAATGATTTCCAATGCTCTGAAAGCATCTGGCAAAGCCAAGCCCCGACTGGCTGTTTGCGGTCTCAATCCACACAATGGTGACAACGGCAACTACGGCGATGAAGAAATCAAAATCATTGCACCCGGCGTAGAGATGGCCGTCAAATCAGGCATTCCGGCCGACGGCCCTTTTCCGGCCGACACCGCTTTTGTGCGCGCCATTCGCAAAGAGGGTGGCTACGACGGCGTGGTCACCATGTACCACGACCAAGGCCAGATTGCCATGAAGCTCATGGGCTTTGAAAAGGGCGTCACAGTGCATGGCGGCTTGCCCATTCCAGTCACCACCCCCGCGCACGGAACTGCCTATGACATTGCAGGGCAAAACTTGGCCAATCCACAGGCCATGTTCAACGCTTTTGATCTGGCTTGCCGAATGGGGCAGCATCACCAACAACAAAACTCATAAGCAAATTCAATTCCTCAACATACAAGGAGACACCATGAAAAAATACCTAGCCGTTTTAGCGTCTGCAATTTTGTTGACGTTCAATGCACAAGCCCAAACCACTTACCCCAGCAAGCCCGTCAAACTCATGGTGGGCGCGGGCGCAGGTGGCGGCACAGACATCATTGCGCGCATGCTGGCCGAAAAAATGACCGAGTCCCTTAAAGGCACCTTCATTGTTGAAAACAAACCGGGCGCATCCAACACCATCGCAGCCGACCTGACAGCCAAAGCTGCACCCGATGGCCACACCCTGCTGGTAGCCACCAATACAGGTCAAGCCATTGCACCCCACCTCATCAAATTGGCTTTTGATCCCATCAAAGATTTAACACCAGTAGGCTTGGTGGTCACAGTGCCCAACGTGTTGGTGGTGGGCAGCAATGTTCCTGCCAACACCGTCAAAGAACTCGTTGCCCTGATGAAAGCCAAACCAGATGATTTCAAATATGCCTCTTCGGGCGTTGGCAGCACGCAGCACATTGCGGGCGAAGGCTTTGACATTGCGGCAGGCGTTAAAAGTGTACATGTCCCCTACAAAGGCAGCGCACAAGCCCACTTAGACATCATTGCGGGCAATGTGCAGATGATGTTTGACACCACTTCTTCAGCCATGGGTCAAATTAAGGCCGGCAAGTTCAAGCCCTTGGCAGTGACCACACCTCAACGCACAGCCGAATTACCCAACGTGCCGACATTGGCAGAGGCCGGTGTAACGGGTTTTGAAATGAGTACTTGGTATGGCGTGTTCGTAACGGCAGGCACAACGCCCGACGTAGTGAGCAAATTGCAAAACGAACTGGCACGCATCATTAAATTGCCAGATGTGCAAGCCAAGCTAAAAGGCCTTGGCGGTGAACCCGGCAATATCAGCCCTGAGGCTTTTAGTACGCTCAATCGTCAAGAGTTTGAGAGATTTGGTAAGCTTATCAAACAAGCAAATATCAAGATGAATTAATGAGTGAGCACCACAACATCCCCCTCTTCCCTCTTTCACAAGGCTTGTTTCCCGATGGCATGCTGTCGCTTCAAATTTTTGAAGTGCGCTACCTTGACTTGATCAAGCGATGTCAACAACAGCAGCTGCCTTTTGGCGTGGCCTGGATCAAAGAAGGCAGTGAAGTTCAAGTGCCCGGCCAAGAGCCTTCTCTTCATTCAGTGGGGTGCATGGCGCACATCAGAGAATTTGAGCAAGTGCAGCCCACTTTTTACCGCGTTGTGTGCCAAGGCGGTTCGCGCTTTGAACTGCATGACGTACAACCTGGCCCCTATGGCGTGTGGCAAGGCAGCGTGTCTTATTTGCCGCAAGATCCAGAAGTTGAATTGCCTTCAAGCCTTCAATCCCATGCAGACCGACTTGGCAAAGTGATTGCGTCTGCACAGAAACAAGGCGTGATTGACAAGCTGCCCATTTTTGCGCCCTACCACCTTGACCAATGTGGCTGGTTGGCCAATCGATTTGCCGAGGCCTTGCCCATCACTTCAGAACCAAAACTTAAACTTCTTAGCGAGCCAGACCCTTTGAGGCGAATGGAGGAAGTATCTCGCTTGTTGCAAGAATTGGAGTGAACAATTGAGGTCAAATAATTGGGGTCAGATCAACATTAATTTCCAATCAAAAGGGGCAGAGGCTAAGGGGGGCTGACGATTTGTGGTACTCCACCATGAGGAAGCCCCCCTTAGACTCTGCCCCTTTTGATTGACCAAATTAATGTTGATCTGACCCCAATTATTTGACCCCAATTGTTTTGGCGAAAAAAAAGCACCTTATTGAGGTGCTTGATTCAATTGAAGATGTTGGTAGGCGCGATTGGACTCGAACCAACGACCCCCACCATGTCAAAGTACTTTTCGCAGTGAAAAGCAAGTGTCTGGATGATTATAAGGAGGTGAATTGATTTGTAAATAGCATTGTTAAGTTAAACAAAGTTTTACAAAGATTACTGCAGTGTGAAGGGAGCGCGTGCAACAGTACCGCTGCAACGGTGTAGCAATCATACTGCAATTTCAATAAAAATCACCCTGCTATACGTTCAGGTATTTCTTCTTTCAAGCTCAGGCTGAGGAGCCAAGAAACTCAATGAAATCATTGCTTTCAAGCGATTTCAAAGTAATTCAAAAGACTGAAAGTATTTAAGTCTAAAGTTAGATATATTTAGCGCATTAAAGAACCCGCAGACTTGCAAAATTGATGCGGGTTTTATCTAAATACATTTGTTATTTAAATAGCTAGGGCAGGGAAGCAATCGCCTCTATCTCGACAAGCATTTCAGGAAAAATCAGGCGCCTCACCTCGACCAAGGTACTCGCAGGGCTGTTGATGAAATGTCGCTTGTAAACATCCGCATTCTTTGAGAACTCATCAATGTCCGTGGTGTACATGGTCCACTTCAACACGTTACCGAAATCGGTGCCTGCGGCGTGCAAGACATCACCTACATTTCGGAAACACTGCTCCATCTGCGCTCGCATGTCTCCCTCTCCAATCACTTCTCCGTCAGAGTCACGCGCGGTCATTCCCGCAGTAAAGAGGATACGACCCTCACCCACAACACCAAGGGAGAAAGGAACCGTCTGAGTCCAGGGTTTATCTAATTCGATCACTCTGAGAGGCATTGACAAGTTAACTCCTATTGAGCGGCTCGAGTCTAGCCGTTGGTAAAAAGTCATTTTGACAATCCCCTGGCATCAAACATAAGCCCACTTTTGATATTTCTTTGGCTACCTGCTCTGCATTGGCCTTGGGTTGAATGAATTTCAATTTCATCTCCACTTCTTAAGTTTTAGACAAACCAAAATACTTCTTTAATCAAGTACCCCTATTTGTAACACACGCCCTGACCTCGGACAGCATTGCAGATCTACATCTGTTGTGTTTAACTTCACTATCGAGATTAAACCAACAAAGGTGTGGTTGACCCATCCATACTAATGTTGATGCCCGTCACATAACTGGCAGCGTCAGATGCCAAGAACAAGACCACTCGGGCAATTTCTTCGGGCTCGGCCATCCGACCCATTGGAATTTTGGCCACAGCGCGTTTCATGGCTTCTTCTATTTCGATGCCCTGCAAAATCGCATCGGCTGCCATGACTTCTTGCAATCGATCGGTACGTGTCAGTCCTGGGTTGATGGCATTGACTCGAATGCCCTGCGGAGCGAAGGCATTAGCCAGCCCCGCCGTTGCCAACATTAGTGCTGCATTGGCTGCACCACCCGCCAAATGAATAGGGCTAGCCACTTTGCCGCCATTTCCCACCACATTGACAATACTGCCCTTGCCACGCTGCGCCATTTGTTTAATGACGGGGTTGATCATGTGGATATAGCTAAAGTATTTGGCTTGCATTGCGTCTTGCCAAGCTTGTGGTGTTAACTCCGGCGCAGGCGTGTGCTTGGCGGCACCCGCTGAATTGACCAGCACATCCAAAGGTCCAAAACCTGCAATGGCTGCTGAGAGTGCAGTTTGTGCAGAAGCGGGCTGGGTTAAGTCTGCGGCGTACGCACTGACGCGGTCTGCACCATGGCCGGTTAACCGCTCTAGCGCTCGCGCCAAGTTTGACTCGCTGCGAGACACCAAACTAACGCGAGCGCCCTCCGCCAAAAATGCTTCGGCACAGGCTAAGCCAATGCCTTTGCTGCCGCCAGTAATCAAAATATGTTTACCACTCAAATGCAGATCCATGAAAACTCCAATGGGTTAAATCTATTGCCAGTGTTACATTGATTTTTTAAAACAATCCTTTTCTGTCATGAAAACAATACAGGAACGAGAAAACAAGTTTAAGTCGGCACCAAATTAAATCGGCAGGTAGGCCACTACAGTATTTGATTCTTCTCATGGGCATCCGTCAGGATTACGTTTGCAACTTCCAAAGAGAAGCGTCGCGGGGTTGCCTGTCCATACTCCGCTCCTACTTCAGCTTTGATAAATGCCGTATTACCAGGAAGGCGCCCCATCCGACTAGCCGCGTTGCTCATATCGTGCCTGCCTCGTATGCGGCACTTACTTCTTTTTCATCCAACCATCCGTGCAGTAAACCGCATACTGTTTCATGGGTGGCCACTACGCCCGGTTTCGGTGTCCCCGGTTCACTTCGGCTAAAGCGCGGCGCTGGGCCAGGCTGAACTTCCCCTGCAATGTCCACAAAAATGCCACGGGCCTTCATGTGCTTGTGATCGATCGCTTCATCGAGATCCAATACAGGGGCGAAGCACATGTCGGTGCCTTCTAGCAGTCGAGTCCACTCGTCACGCGTTTTGGTTCGGATTCGCTGAGCTATTTTTACTTTTGCAGCGGGCCAACCTGCGCGCTGCAACTGCGGTGTTTCGATGTCGACGCCGACTAACTGCAACATAAGCTCATAGAACTTGGACTCGACCGGTGCGATGGAGATCCATTTGCTGTCGGCACATTCGTAAACGTCGTAAAAATGTGCTCCCGAATCGATGAAGTTAGTTCCGCGTTCGTGATTGAGTAATCCAGACTTGATCATTCCGTAGAGCTGTGTCGACAGCGATGCTACACCGTCCACAATTGCTGCATCGACGACTTGTCCGCGCCCAGATGACTTTGCCTCGTGCAGTGCACTGAGCATGCCAATCACGAGATAAAGAGAACCTCCCGCATAGTCGCCCAGTAAATTCAGTGGAATGGCCGGCGCTTGCCCTTGCCGCCCTATTGCGTGAAGTGCGCCCGTGAGAGCGATGTAGTTCAGATCATGCCCCGCCGCGAGCGCGAGTGGTCCGCTCTGGCCCCAACCAGTGATTCTCCCGTAGACCAGTTTGGGGTTGCGAGTTAAACAGACATTGGGCCCTACCCCGAGGCGCTCCATGACCTGCGGTCGGAATCCTTCCATTAGTGCATCCGCTTGGTCAACTAGGCGCAGTGCAAATTCGACGCCTTGTGGCGACTTGAGATCAAGATGGATGGTGGTCCGGTTACGCATGGCGTAGTCGTATTCGCGAGGACGCTGCAGACCCATGCCTGACAACTCCTTGCGCTCGATTCGAATAATCTCCGCGCCAAGGTCAGCCAACAGCATCGCGGCGAACGGGCCGGGTCCGATGCCTGCGAATTCGACGATCTTCAGTCCAGCAAGAGGTCCCATCTCAAAATCCCCTTACAAAGCCTGCTCTACTAAGCATGCCCAGCGGCAGCTTCTCCCAGATCAGGCCAAGACCGAATTTTTCGAGTTCGTTGTTCATGGATTCTACGGGAGAACGAGGGCGCTGCAATGCTTGGACCATCAAGCAAAACTGACGATTGCTTTGCCCAGAATTTCGCGCGCAATGATGATCCGCTGAATCTGACTCGTACCCTCGCCGATCTGATACATCTTGGCGTCGCGGTAATACCGCTCGACCGGGAAATCGCGCAAATACCCATAGCCGCCAAAAATTTCAATAGCCTTGTCGCACACCCGAAGGCTAGCTTCGGCGGCAAAGTACTTCGCCATGGCGGCTTCCATCTTGATGGGCAGGCCGGAGTCGTACATGCGCGCTACATTCAGCGTCATCAGACGCGCGGCCTCAATGTCGGTTGCCATTTCAGCCAGCTGGAAATGAATACCCTGAAAAGCACCAATCGGCTTTCCGAACTGTGAGCGTTCTTTTGAATAAGCCACCGCTGCCTCATAACTTGCCTGCGCCAAGCCCACCGATAGCGCCGACACATTGACTCGCCCTTTATCAAGTGTGCGCGCGAACTTGCGAAAGCCCTTGCCCTCCTCGCCAACGCGGTTGGCATCTGGCACCTTCACGTCTTGAAAATAAAGCGTACTGGTGGGCGAACCGCTCACACCCATCTTCTTGTCGGGTGGACCGATTTCGAAGCCCGGCATGCCGCGCTCCAAGATAAAAGCCGTCACGCCGTTGTCAGTTTTGGCAGTGATGACGAAGGTGTCCGCCACGAACCCGTTGGTGTTGAAGGCTTTTGAGCCGGTGATGTACCAATCGCCGTTTTTCAGCAACGCACGCGTGGAAGGGGCGCCAGCATTTGACCCGCCGCCCGGCTCAGTTAGGCCAAAGGCGCCTATCTTTCGGCCCGACGTAAGCTCTGGCAGGTACTTGCGCTTCTGCTCGTCGGAGCCGAACTCGCTGATGACGGTGCTGGCAAGGCCAATGTGTGCGTTGTAAGAGCTTCCCACGGCGCCCGATGCTTTGGAGATCTCCTCCAAAACCAAGCAAATCGATACGAGGTCAAGCCCGCCGCCGCCATGCCCCACGGGACTTGAAACCCCCATGTAACCCAGTTCGCCCAGCTGTCGGAAGATGGCATGCGGAAACTCGCCAGTCTCGTCTATCTTGCTCGCAAGTGGTGCAATAGCCTCGTCGCAAAAGCGCCTGATGCTCTGCTGGATAGCGAGCTGCTCCTCAGTCAGGAAGTACTTATTCATTAGCTATTTATAAATGAAATCAGAAGTGAGATAGTGGAATGTATAGGTATTTTGCTTGATGTTCATCAAAATGAAATATCATTACTGAAAATGAAATAACTGGAGTATTATCAATTATAAAGCCTAACAAGGCCTGTTCGTTGATGAAGGAGAAAGATGGCCGTCAACATGGATGTAAATGGGCAGCAAACTTATTTTGCGGCCGACGTACTGCTCGCGCCAGAGCACCTCCAGTTCCGAGATCAGTTTCGCCGTTTTGTAACCAAGCGTTTGGAGCCTCTGGCGTTACAGGGCGAGCAAGACAGGCAGTTCCCTCGCGAGGTGTATAAGGTGCTTGCTGAGGGTGGCTTTCTCGCGCCCGACTATCCTGAAGAACTGGGCGGCGGCGGCGGCGACATCCTACTCGGCTGCGTCTATTACGAAGAGCTCACGCGAATTCCGGCGGGTGTCTCAGCTGGCGTTTTCGCACACCAGCATCTTGCCGTACGCCCCCTTTATGAACTCGGCAGCGAAGCGCAAAAGCGCGAGTTCATGTTCCCTGCCCTTAAGGCTGAACGAATCGGCGCCTTCGCGCTAACTGAGCCTGATGCTGGCAGCGACGTGCAGGGCATCAAAACTCGTGCTCGCCGTGACGGCGATGGCTGGATCATCTCCGGCAGCAAGGTTTACATCACTAACGGCACGATTGCCGACTACTACATCCTCGCGGCGCGCACCTCGCCAGAGCGCAAACCCGATGCAATTTCGCTGTTCATTGTGGATCGCAATCTCAAGGGCATCGAGGCATCGCCCTTGGACAAGCTCGGCAACCATTCTTCGTCAACAGCGCTGGTATCTTTCAGCGATGTGCGCGTCGGTGCCGGCCATCTGCTCGGCGAAGTCGGCGGTGGCCTCTCGCAGCTCAAGTCAACTCTCTCTTCGGGCCGTGTGATGCAGGCAACGCGCGGCCTCGGTATCGCGCAAATCGCGATGGAGAAAACTCTCAAATATGCGCAGGAGCGTGAGGCCTTCAGCAAGAAGATCGGCCAGTTTCAGGGCGTGGCTTTCAAGGTGGCCGAAATGGCCGCACGCATCGAAGCCGCGCGACTCATGGTCTACAGCGCCGCGAAGGACGTGATTGCCGGCAAGGAATCGCACCGCTGTGCATCCATGGGCAAGTTCATGACGGCTGACGCCGTGATTTTCTGCACGCAGCAGGCCGTTAACCTGCACGGCGGTTATGGCTACATGGAAGAAAGCGGAATCCCACGACTATTTCGCGATGGCCCAGAGTCATACATCGGAGAGGGCACGCCAGAGATCCAGCTGCGCATCATCGCGCGCCAAATGGGGATGCACTGCTAATGGACTTCCTTATCTATGAAAAGCAGGACGGCATTGTCACGCTGACCATGAACCGGCCTGAAGAGCGCAATCCTCTATCGGATGAGGCGCAGTTCGACGAATTCGTGAATGCCTGCGCGCGCATCCGCGCCGACATGTCGGCGCGCTGCGTGATTCTCACCGGCGCGGGCAGCGCATTCTGCGCGGGCGGCAACATCAAGCACATGCGTGACAAGCTCGGTATTGCCCAAGGCTCCACTCTCGAAATCCAGAACCGCTACCGGTTGGGCATCCAGCGCATCCCATTGGCGCTGTATCACCTTGAAGTGCCGACCATCGCAGCCGTGAACGGCCCGGCGATCGGCGCTGGCTGTGACCTGGCCTGCATGTGTGACATCAGGATCGCTTCGGAGTCGGCGCGCTTTGCAGAGAGCTTCGTCAAGCTAGGCATCATTCCTGGCGACGGAGGTGCTTGGCTGCTGCCTCGGACGGTCGGCATGTCAAAGGCAGCCGAGATGACATTCACTGGCGATGCCATCAATGCAGCTGAGGCACTGGCCTGCGGCCTCGTCTCCAAAGTCGTACCAGCCGGCCAGCTCATGGCCGAGGCTCGATCACTCGCAACACGCATTGCCGCAAACCCGCCGCATGCGCTGCGAATGTCAAAGCGCCTATTGCGCGAGGGCCAACACACCAGGATCGAATCACTCCTAGAGATGTCGGCGGCGTTCCAGGCAATCGCGCACAGCACCCCTGAACACGACGACGCAGTTCGCGCGATGGCCAACAGGCCGCGCGGCACCCACTAACTTACATCACTTTCAGACTTTCACATCACTTGGAGACAGCCATGAAAAGACTCTTCCACTTTACGTTGCTTGGCCTCGCGGCCTGCGGTATCCTGTTATCCCACTTGCCCTCCATTGCGCAGACTAACTTTCCACAAAAGACAGTCCGCATCGTCGTGCCATACCCACCCGGCGGCGCCACAGACGTGTCGGCCCGCCTGCTCGCGGGCGAGATGGCCAAACTGCTTGGCCAGACTGTGATCGTCGAAAACAAGCCAGGCGTTGCTGGCGTCATCGGCACCGACATGGTTGCAAAGTCGCCAGCTGACGGTTACACGCTGGTCTTCGGAGGTCCGGGAAACCTGACGCTGCGCCCAATTATGGACCCGAACCTTTCTTACAAGGTCGATAAAGACCTCGCCTCAATCAGCCATATTGTCACCTATGACCATCTTCTGATCGTTCGCAATGGCCTTCCCGTGAAGAACGTTCAGGAGTTCATCAAGCTCGCCAAGGAACGCAAGCTGACCTACGGCTCGTCAGGCACGGGCGGTCCGCAGCACCTGGCTATGGAACTCTTCAATTACATGACGCAGATCGAACTGACGCACGTGCCTTATAAAGGTGAGAGCCCTGCCCTGCTCGACCTCGTGGGCGATCGTATTGACGCCGCCATTCTTTCCACCGCCGTCGCCGGCCAACTCATAAAGGGGGGCAAGGTGCGCGTGATTGCAGCTACCAACCCCTACCGCTCCAAGACCTTCCCCGACCTGCCCACGGTGGCTGAAGCCGGCGTGCCGGGTTACGAGATGGTCTCTTACGGCGGCCTGATGGCACCTGCAGCCACGCCGCCGGCCGTGATCATCAAACTACAGACTGCCGCGATGGCCGCGATGAAGGTCCCTTCGGTGCAGCAGCAGTTTTATGACGCGGGCCTCTTCCCCATTGGCGGCTCGGCTGCTGACTTCACCAAGTTGCTGCGCAGCGAGCGCGAAAAGTGGGCTCCCATCATCAAGAGCTCTGGAGCAACGCTGGAATGATTGGGCCTTATGTCCCTGCTGGCGCCGCTGGCAACTTCAGACTCGACGGCAAAATTGCCATCGTCACCGGCGGTGGCGGCGCCATTGGATCTGCAACGTGCCGCGTACTAGCGGGCGCAGGCGCGAGCGTTGCATGCCTAGACCTTTCGCTCATAGCCGCACAGAGCGTGGCGCTAGAGATTGTTCAAAAAGGTGGTCGCGCAGTTGCGCTTGTCTGCGATGTTGCGTCTGAAGATTCTGTCAATAAAGCAATCTCTGGTGCTGTGGCAACCCTCGGTAACTGCCATGTGCTAGTGCACTGCGCCGCCATGCTAGACAAGACGGCAAAGATCACCGACTACAGCCTGGCCGAATGGAATGAAGTGATCAGCACCAACCTTACCGGTGCCTTCCTCGTGAGCCGCGCGACGCTGCCACCGATGATCGCGGCAGGTGGTGGCTCCATCATCCACATCGCATCAATGCACGGCAACGTTGCGCGCGCGGGTCGCGCCGCTTACGGCACGACCAAAGGCGGGATGATCATGCTGGCGAAGACCATGGCGGTGGACCATGCACCAGACAACATCCGTGTTAATACGATCTCGCCCGGCGGCGTCGAGACAAGTCGCACTGCCTTCCGCTACAAGGACGACCCTGAGGGCAAGCGCCAGACAGTTTCCCGCTACCCGCTGCTGCGCTACGGCCAGCCAGTGGAGATTGCCAACACGGCGCTGTTCCTTTCAAGCGATGCCTCATCGTTCATAACGGGCTCCGACCTAGCCGTCGACGGCGGCTTCACCACCCTTTGACATCAACTTGGAAACGATATGAAAGCAGACTTCGGAGCACCCACAAACGCCAACACACCACACGCCAAACTTGGCCATGAGACACGACTCACTGTCGTGGGCGGCGCATACGTAAAGACTGCGCTGCAAAGCACGCCGTTTGACGCTGAGTGGCAGGCTTATCTCAACAACCAGCTTTGGGCACGCACCTGGGCTCGTGGCATCATCAACCACCAAGAATACAGCCTGATCAACATGGCCATGCTGGCTGGACTCGGCCGCATGGAAGAATTCGAGTTGCACTTCAAGATAGCAATCACACGGACGAAACCACCGCTTAATAAGATCCGCGAGCTTTTGCTGCACATCGGCATGTACTGCGGCATCCCCGTCGGTCGAGATTGCTTCGTCATCGCGCGCCGACTGCTCAAGGAACACAAAATCGACCTGTCAGTGCTCGAGGAAAAGGGGGAAGGCAAAAAGTCTGCCGGGGACATGGTTAAAGCTGCTGCAAAACCTAGGAAAGCCTTATTGCACGTTGCCACAAAAGCAGGTACAAAAAAGAAAAGCTCCGGGAAAACTTCAAAATGATGAACCTGCCATACGGTGAACTCGCGATCGGCCAAAAGAACTGCTCGCACGGTCGCACCATCACCGAGACCGACGTTGTCAACTTCTGCGGTCTCACTGGTAACTGGCTTGAGATCCACTCCAACGCCGAGTTTTCCAAGAGTTCGATGTATGGCCAGCGCGTCGTGCAGGGCGGGTTGGTGTTCGTCATCGGCAATGCGATGTTCGGTTTTGACTCCGCGGTGGTCGAGGCTTTCTACGGCGTGGACAAGCTTCGCTTCCTAAAGCCTACCTTCATTAACGACACGATCCATGCCGAGTCCGAGATCATTGCCAAGCGCGACAAGGGCGACAAGCACGGTATCGTCACTGCACAACTTTGGGTCGTGAACCAGCGCAACGAGAAAGTGCTGAGCTGCGAGTTCACCCTGCTAATCAGGCGTGAACGCCTGATCATTGAACGAAACCCTGAATGAATTGAACCAGAGATTTAGAACTATGAACTTTCTTACCGACGAACAGCAGATGTGGAAAGACACGGTTGACCGTGTCATGCAAGAAGAAGTCACCTGCGAGTATGTTCGCCAGTGCGACATCGACCGTAAGTACCCATATGAAGCATACGACAAGATTGCAAAAATGGGCTGGCTACGCCTGCTGGTGCCTGAAGAAAACGGCGGCGACGGCGGCACTATTTTTGACTACGCGCTAATGTGCGAGGGCTTAGCACGCTACGGATTTGACTTTGCGACCGCCTTCATGGTGTCGACCTTTACGGCTATGAACATCTGCAAGTTCGGCAGTAAGGACCAGCAGGAACGATTTCTACCAGCGTTCATGGCGGGTGAAATCCGCTTTTCAATTTCCATTTCTGAGCCTTCTGCAGGCTCCGATGCAGCTAACACCAAAACGCGGTCTGAAGAAACTCCTGAGGGCTGGAAAATCACGGGGCAGAAGCTGTGGTGCTCTGGCGCAGCGGCGCGCAACGTGGTCATTGCCATGCTCACCCGGAGCGACAAGGCAGCCGCTAAACACAAAGGCCTTACGGTCCTTCTGGTACCGAATGACACCAAGGGTCTCGACATCCGCAAGCTACCAACAATGGCACGCCGTGCCACCGGCACGACGGAGATCTTTGCCGACGGCGCCATCGTGCCACATGCAAACGTGCTTGGCCAGCCAGGCGACGGCTGGAAAATCATCACCGACCACCTGGAGCTGGAACGCATCGCCGTTTCGGCCGCTTACGTTGGTAATGCGCAGCAGGCGGTAACTGATGCGACCAGGTATGCACACGAACGCATCCAGTTCGACAAGTCGATCTTCGAGTTCCAAGTCATTCGTCATATGCTGGCCGACATGCAGACCGCAGTGGACGCGGCCCGCCTCATAGTCTACCGCGCGGCCGAAATGGCCTCACGTGGCATTCCCTGCCAACGTGAAGTGTCGATGGCCAAGCTGATGGCATCGGAGACACTACAGACAGTCACGCGCAATGGCATGCAAATCCTCGGAGGTCACAGCATGTTGCCCGAAGCCGACATGGAGCGCTACTTCCGCGAAGGCATGCAGTCGACCATCGGCGGAGGCACATCACAGATTCAGCGCACACTCATCGCGAAGTCAATGAGTCTTTGATGACAGGCGCGACTACCAACACTTTAATTAAGGCACCGCTGGCCGGCGTGCGCGTGCTCGATCTCACTCGTATCCTCGCGGGACCTTGGGCCACGCAGAATCTGGCTGACCTTGGTGCTGAGGTCATCAAAATCGAGAACCCTCAAGGCGGTGATGACACGCGGCAGATGGGGCCGCCCTTCGTTCAGGACCAGCACTCGGGCGAGAACACAGATGCGGCTTACTTTCTTGTAGCAAACCGCGGCAAAGAATCAGTCGCCATTGACATCGCAACGACCGAAGGCCAGAAGCTCGTGAAAGCCCTCGCAGCAAAGTGCGACATTCTGGTCGAAAATTTCAAAGTTGGCGGCCTGAAGCGTTACGGCCTCGACTACGAAACCATGCACAAGGAACTACCCCAGCTCATCTACTGCTCGATTACCGGTTTTGGCCAAACAGGGCCATACAAGAAGCGAGCGGGTTATGACTATTTGATCCAGGGCATGGGCGGATTAATGAGCGTAACCGGCGAGCCCGACCACAAGCCCGGCGGCGGCCCGCAGCGGGCTGGGGTTGCTCTGGTCGACATCATGTCGGGCATGTACGCAGCGCTTGGCATCTTGGCCGCATTGCGCCATCGTGATTCAGGAGGAACCGGCCAGCACCTGGACATCGGCATGCTCGACGTGCAGGTCGCCGTTCTGGCCAACCAGTCTATGAACTTTCTCACCACAGGCTTGGCGCCGCAGCGCATGGGCAATGGGCATCCGAACATCGTGCCCTACCAGTACTTTCCGGCTACCGATGGTCATTTCATACTCGCCGTGGGCAATGACGCTCAGTTTCGCAAAGCAATGCATGTGCTTGAGCTTGGTGAAGCAGCAAACGACCCGCGCTTTGCCACCATTTCATCGCGCGTAGCTAACCGAGAGGTGCTGCTGGAAATGATGGCAGAGCGCACGAAAACCCGCAGCATCGATGACTGGGTCTCGGCCATGGAAGCAATCGATGTCCCCTGCGGCCCTATCAACACGATCGACCGCGTCTTTGCGGACCCGCAAGTCAAGGCGCGTGGCTTACAGCTTTCACTGACGCATAAAGGCGCAGGGCATGTGCCATCTGTAGCGAACCCAATGCGATTTTCAGAAACCCCCATCTGCTATGAAGTCGGCCCGCCCGCGCTTGGCCAGCATACGCACAAGGTCTTGCGTCGGGTGTTGGGCGCGAGTGATAACGAGATAGAAAGCTGGCGAGCGCAGGGCATTATCAAGGAGGCACCATGAGTAAAGAAGGAATAAGGACGGAGAAATTCGTTGGAAAAACTGAAGGCTGGGACGACATTGCCGTGCATGGCATGGGCTGGTACTGGGACGACCTCAAAGTTGGCCAGTGCTTTCGAACCCTTGCCCGCACCATCACCGAGGCCGATATCACGATGTTCATCGGCGTCACCGGTATGGTGGAAGAGATGTTCACCAACCTCGAATACATCAAGTCAGAGTCGAAGATCGGTGCGCGGCCGGTACCAGGCTCGCTGGTGTATTGCATCTGCGAGGGGCTGCTGATGCAGTCCACCATGCAGCGCACCGGCATGGCATTTTTGGAGTGCGACCTTCGCATCCTCAAGCCCACTGTGGCAGGCGACACCATTCAGGTGCAAGCCGAGGTAATGGAAGCGCGTGGCACAAGCAAGCCGGGCCGCGGCCTTGTGCGCACCTTCAACCGCGTGGTCAACCAGCGCGACGAAGTTGTTGCCACTTACAACCCCCTGCGCATGGTGAAAGGCCGGCCGCAGTAAGCGAGTTTTTAATCACACAAAAGGAGACCATCCATGAAACTACTGACAACTCTCAAGGGCTTGTTTACCGGCGGCGCACTGCTTGCGGGTGCAGCGCTGTCACCCTTCACTATATTCGCCCAGACCGCCGCGAGTTTCCCTAACAAGCCGATTCACATCGTCGTGCCATTCGGAGCGGGTACAACTACCGATCAGGCGGCACGCTACATTGGCCAGAAAATCACTGAACAGACCAAGCAGCCCGTAATCATCTTAAACAAGGCTGGCGCCAACGGATTTATCGGGATGCAGTATTTGTTGCAGCAGCCGGCGGATGGCTACCACATCACCATCGGTACCGTAACCACGCATTCGGCGAACCTGGCTTTCTTTAAAAAGCTGCCATATGACCCGGTGGCCGACTTCGTGCCCTTGTCGGGGGTGACCATCGGTGGCGTAGTGCTGGCCGTATCGCCCTCCAATCCTGCAAACAATGTGCAAGACCTCATCGCCCAAGCGAAGAAGAACCCTGGCAAATTGACCTTCGGCAGCGGCAATTCTTCGTCGCGATCTGGAGGCGAGATCCTTAAAGACTTGGCTGGCATTAACATAATTCACGTACCGTATAAGGCCTTACCAAGTGCGATCACCGACTTGATGGGCAACCAGATCGACATGGTTTTCGGCGACGGTCCGGCCATCCTACCTTTGGTCCGTGCGGGCAAGCTCAAGGCGCTAGGTGTTTCCACCATCGGCCGCATGCCAAGCGCAGAAGATATCCCCACGATTGCCGAGCAGGGTGTGAAGGGCTATGAGAGCACCGGCTGGCTTGCGGCTTTCGCGCCAAAGGGCACGCCACCTGATGTGGCCGCCAAGCTGAGCAAGATGATCGCCGACATCATGAGCACACCCGATGCTGAAAAGTTCTTCCTCTCGAACGCGTGGAAGCCAATTCCTATGACGGGTCCCGAGTTGGCTGCTTTCCAAAAGGCCGACATTCTGCGCTGGCAGCGGATGGTTAATAGCGCAGGCATCGAGCCAGAATGATCTTTTATCAACATGGCATGACCCGTCGCCTGTTGTTGGGCGGTGCGCTGTCAATCGCAACCTGCTCTTTGTTCGCTCAGATGGTGGATACTTTCCCCAATAAACCGATGCACATTATCGTGCCTTTCGGCGCGGGAACAACAACCGACCTGGCGGCGCGCTTCATCGGCCAGCGCCTGTCTGACATGACCAAGCATCCGGTGGTGGTGGAGAACAAGGCCGGCGCCAACGGGTTCATTGCCATGCAGTATTTGCTGCAACAGCCGGCGGATGGCTACAACATCACCATCGGGACCAACACCACTCACGCAGCCAATGCGGCACTTTTCAAGAAAGTGCCGTACGACCCTGTTGCCGACTTCGTCCCGCTGTCGGGCGTGATCATCGGCGGCTCTGTCTTGGCCGTATCGCCCAACACGCAGGCCAACAATGTTCAGGAACTGCTGGCGCTAGCAAAAAAGAACCCTGGAAAGATGAGCTTTGGTGGCGGCAACTCGGCTGCCCGCGTGAGCGGTGAACTGCTTAAGGAGCTGGGCGGCATCGACATCTTTCACGTGCCTTACAGATCGCTGCCCATGGCCATTACCGACGTGATGGGCGGGCAGATCGACATGGTGTTTGGTGATGCGCCAGCTATCATGCCGCAGGTGCGAGCTGGGAAGATGAAGGCGCTCGGCGTGACCACACGCTCGCGCATGCCGGGCTATGAAGAGATCCCGACCATGGCAGAACAGGGGCTTCGCGGTTTTGAGTTGAACGGCTGGCTCGCGGCGTTCGCACCCAAGGGCACCCCGCCAGTTGTGGCCGACAAGCTGAGCCAGATGATTGCCCAAATTATGCGCACGCCAGAAGCCGAGAAGTTCTTCGGCCAAAATGCGTGGAAGCCCTTCCCCGGCACCGGCGCTGAGCTCGCAACCTTCCAGCGCGCGGAGCTCCAAAAGTGGCAGCGTATGGTCAAGAGTGCTGGTATCGAGCCGGAGTGAGTGTATCCATGTCAATGGTTCACCATCCGATCCTCGCTGGCAAGCTCGCACTAGTCACCGGCGCAGCCAGCGGCATTGGGCGCTCAATAGCCGTGGCTTATGGCAAAGCGGGAGCGCGTGTCGTATTGACGGACCGCGAGGACGGCACATGTGACAGCGCGGTCACGGAGATCACCGCTGCAGGGGGTGTTGCCTTCGGCTTCAAGCTTGACGTGACTGATATCGCTGCCTCCGTCGCGCTAGCCGAAAAGCTGCAACAGGAACTAGGCGACCTAGACGTGCTAGTCAACAGCGCCGGCGTCATCATCCGCGAGACCGTTGATAGCCCGCGCGCCCATGAAAACATCCGCCGTACCATGGACATCAACCTCTTTGGTACCTTCAACACTATCCACGCTTGGCTGCCTGCACTGAGGCGCAGCAAGGGCTGCATCATTAATATCGCTTCCGGCTCCGCCTTTGTGGCCTCACCAGGCGCGCTAGGGTACTCGGCCTCCAAGGGCGCAGTGAAGATGCTCACGCAAGCCATGGCAGCTGACCTCGGCAAAGACGGCATCCGCGTTAACGCCCTTGCACCCGGTGTAATCGCCACGCCGATGACGGAGTACACGCAAAACGACCCGAAGCGCATGGAGCGCTTCCTCGCGCGCATACCGGCCAACCGCCTGGGCACATCAGATGAGTTGGCAGGCCCAGCAATCTTTTTGGCATCTGACATGGCGTCGTATGTTAACGGCGTAACGCTTCCTGTTGATGGCGGCAAACTAGCAATGTAAGTGCACCACCCCACTCTTACCAATGGGTCAGGGTTGGATTGGGTTACCTAATCGGAGAAAATGTGGCTACCCTCATCCAGCAACTTGCCAACTTCACACAAACCCCCTACGACGCCCTCCCCCCCGAAGTAGTCGAAGAATCCAAACGCCTCCTCCTTGACTCCATAGGCGCAGCCCTCGCAGCTGTCGAATCCCCCAAAGGCCGCATTGGCATCGACTACGGCCGCCTGACGGGAGGCACCGGCTGCACAGGCACAGCCACAGTCATTGGCACCACCAATAAGATCAATATCTTTGGCGCCGCTTTCGCCAATGCAGAGCTCATCAACGCCCTCGACATGGACGCCATTCTCCCGCCAGGCCACGTAACCCCCTACGTGCTGCCCGGCGCGCTTGCAGTGGCAGAAGAGCGAGGCCTCTCAGGCAAGGAACTCATTCGCGCCATCGCCGTGTCACACGAAATGTCCTACCGCATCAGCAAAGCGATGGACTACCTGCGCGACACCAAAGACGGCAAGGTCGCCACGCCACTGGTCTACGGCTATAGCAGCACGGTTTTCGGCGCCGCTGCCGCCATCGGCATGATGCAGGGTCAGTCAGCCGACGTCATGAGCCACGCTCTAGGCATAGCCGGCTGCACTTCGCCCGTCAACGCGCAGATGGCCTGGTTTGACCACGCGCCAAGCTCCACCATTAAGTACCTGCTTGGCGGCATGCTCACGCAAACGGCAATGACTGCCGCGCACATGGCCTTGCTCGGCCACCGCGGGGACATCATGGTCCTGGATGACCGCGAGGTCGGCTACCCGCGCTTCATGGGCACGCAGCGTTGGGAGCCGGACGTCATTACCAAGGGTCTCGGAACGAAGTGGCACTTCCCTGCCGAGACCTCTTACAAACCATACGCCCACTGCCGAATCCTCCACGCGCTTGCCGACGTGTTGATCGACATGGTCAAGGCGAATAATATCAATCCCAATGAAATCGAAGGAATTAAGGTCTGGGTAGAAGGATTTGTTGAGCGTCCCATATGGCTCAACCGCGAGATTCACGACGTGTTGGACGCTCAGTTCAGCATCGCTCACGGGATTGCCGTCGCGGCGCATTGCCCGCCGACCGCGCGGGCCTGGCAGGACCCTTCATTGGTTTTTAGCAAATCTGTGATCTCACTGATGGATAAGGTCACGCATGAGGTGCACCCAGACTATGTTAAGCTGCTGATCAGCCACGGGGCAAGCCGACCTGCGAAGGTCGAGTTGCGAGCGCGTGGGACGACTTTCACGGGTGAGAAGCGGTATCCTAAAGGGAGTCCTTCGCCTGATCCATCTAGTGCGATGACGAATGAGGATTTGACTGGGAAATTTCTCTCCAACTCACAAGGCGTGATTCCGGCGGCACAAGCGGAAGACATCCTCAAGTCAGTATTTGCTCTTGAATCGTTATCGACAATCGGAAGCCTGATGAAGTTGACATCTCCATGTAGCTTCTGAGCACGTTTTAGCGCTCATGCGCCCACCCAGCACTGGCAACTTGGTTAAGGCTAGTTCATCAAACTGCACTTACTCTTTTTTAAAATTTGATTGGCCGCCCCAGACCCACAACACCATCATGACCGAGTGCGGAAGGCTCAGTTGAGTATGAACTGTTGCTTCATCTTCGTTCAATAAGACCGCGGTAGGCCAAGAACTTTGCCCGTGACATAGTTCAGCACCATCTCCTGGGATATCGGCGCAAGCCTGAGCAAGCGAACCTCTCGCCAGAAACGCTCAATGTGATACTCCTTCGCATAGCCATAGCCGCCGAGCGTCTGCATAGCCTGGTCGCAGGCGGCAAAGCCTGCTTCAGCACCTAGGAACTTTGCCGCGTTTGACTCCGCGCCGCAGGGCAGGTGGTTGTCATACAGGTAGGCTGCGCGCAACGCCATCTGTTCTGCTGCCTGTAGCTTGATCCAGCATTCACCGAGTGGGTGGGCCACAGCCTGATTCATGCCTATGGGCCTGTCGAACACGACGCGGGTTTTGGCATATTCAACGGCCAAGTCGAGCGCACCCTTGCCCATGCCAATGCCTTCCATTCCGACAACGATACGCTCGGGGTTAAGGCCGTCGAGCAGGTAACTAAAGCCCTTGCCGACCTCCCCAATCACGTTTTCATCAGCCACCTCGAGCCCGTCGATGAAGACCTCGTTGGAATCGACCGCAGCGCGGCCTAGCTTGTCTATGACCCGCACGTCACAGTACTTGCGGTCCAGATCGGCACAGAATAGGGTCATGCCGTCAAGCGGCCTCTTGTCGTCACGGGGTGAAGTTCGGGCTAGCAGCAAAATCTTACTGGCGTTCTGCGCATTGGTGGTCCATACCTTCTGGCCGTGCACGACCCAGCGGCCTTCTTTCTTCTCTGCACGGGTGGTTATGCGGGATGTGTCGACGCCGGCCGTAGGCTCCGTGATACCAAAGGCCATCAGCAGTTCGCCGCGCGCGAACGCAGGCAGATATTTATCCTTCATGGCCTTGGAGCCGTGCCGCAGGATCGGTTGGGGTGGAAACACGTAGAAGTGGATGGCCGAGCCTCCCGACATACCGCCGACCGCCGCTACCTCCTGTAACATAATAGAAGCCTCCGTCACGCCCAAGCCCATGCCGCCATATTCCTCGGGCATAAGAATGCCCATCCAGCCTGCTTTGGCAAAAGAATTGACGAAGTCCCACGGGTACTTTTCTTCTTTGTCGCACTTACGCCAGTAGGCAAGATCGAAATTGCGGGCGAGCTTACGGGCGGCCTCGCGGACGTGGTTTAGGTCGCACTCACGTTCTTGCTGGGCGACGAAGAAGGGGGAGATTGCAGTCATTCGGATGACGCCGGGTATTAAGCTCCGCGCCCAATAAAATTAATGAATTGATATTAAACTATACCTTTTTTAATGTTCAATTTGCCACTCGAGTGGAAAACGAAATATTATTATTTCAAACGAAATTAAACAACCTCCCAAAGTCTTGGCGGCTGCGGATTTCAGCTTCCACGGGTTGCTTCGCGCCGGTGACCATATCGTCTGCGGCCAATCCTCAGCTGAGCCGCTAACGCTTACGCGCAAGCTGGTGGCAGAAGGCGCGGGCGTCGCGCCTCTCACGCTGTTTCTTGGTTCTACGCTATCGCGCACTTTTGATGGCGAGCTTCCCGAAGGGATGCGCTTTCTATCCTATGCAGCACTTGGGCGCAATGCTGCACTGGCTGATCGCGGCCTGCTCGAGGTGATACCCGAGCGATACAGCCGTGTCATGCAGATGTTTACCAATGGCGCGATCCAAGCCGACATTGTGCTGATACAGCTCGCACCCGGCGCCGGCGGCAGACCACACAGCATGGGCCTTGCGCATGACTACACGGTTGACTCCGCGCGGTGTGCGCGTCTTGTAATCGCCGAGCTAAACGCTGATATGCCGTGGACGCATGGTGCAGAACTTCCGCCCGATATCCACATCGACCACTGGGTGCAGGCAAATGAACCGCCGCTGACGATTCCGCCGGCCAAAATCGGTGATGTGGAGCGCGCCATCGGCGCACATGTTGCAGCACTAGTGCCTAATGGCGCAACGCTTCAGGCCGGCGTAGGCAGCCTGCCCGATGCCGTGCTAAAGCAATTGCACTTCCACCGTGACCTTGGCTTTCACTCCGGCGTTTTCGGTGATGCCGCAGGACAACTCGTGCAGTGCGGCGCGATTACCAACGCACGTAAAGGCATTGACGCAGGTATCTCTGTCTGTAACACAGTTAGCGGAAGCGCTGATCTTTACAAATGGGTTCACGAGAATCCAACGGTGAACGTACTTTCTGGCAGATACACGCATGCTGCAAGCGTGATCGCCCAAATCTCATGCCTGCACGCGGTCAACAGTGCGCTGGAGGTTGACCTCACCGGCCAGGTCAACAGCGAGTCAGTTGGTGGAAGGAAACTTGGCGGCATTGGCGGGCTTCTTGATTTCTGCCACGCAGCTCGACAGTCGGCCACTGGAGGGCGTGCCATCACGGTGCTGCCCTCGACGGCTGACGGTGGCATGCAAAGTCGCATCGTGGTCAGCCTTGAAGGTAACCCGGCCACCGTCGGGCGAGGTGAAGTTGATGTGGTGGTAACTGAGTTCGGTGTGGCAGACCTGCGCCAAGCAACGCTGACGCAACGGGCAGAAAGGCTCATCGCAATCGCAGCGCCGCAGTTTCGTGAGGAGCTGCTGTATTTATGGCGAAAATCAACTTGGGGAAAAAGAGCATGGCATTGATGCTTGTACCGTTGACCGGCATACGATTCTTAGAAATTGCGCCTTTGCAATCATGAATAAGCAAATAGACACAACAGCGCCGATCCCCAATTGGGCAGCAGAAGCACTCGCCGTGCCTTGCCGAAGCGGCTTTTTAGACGTGTACGGCTGCGCTGTACATTACCTCGCTTGGGGCGATACGACAATGCCGCCACTGATTTTGATACACGGCAACGCGGCAAGCGCCGAGTGGTGGCGCTTTGTAGCGCCGCTACTTGCATCCGAATACCACGTGATCGCGCCAGACCTGGGGGGAATGGGCGACAGCGCCCATTGCGGGCGTTACGAGCGCGAGCGCTATGCGGAGCAGGTAATGTCAGTTGCCGACACATTAGCGCCGGGCCTTCCACCTTTCATGCTTGGTCACAGCCTGGGCGGCTATGTCGCCATCATGGCGGGATGTGCGCACAGCAAGCGGATGGCCGGGCTGATAATTCTTGACTCCCCAGCACGCGAGCCCGACGGCACAACCTTTGCGCCAAAGGTGAATTCAAGCCCTGTTCCGAAAATCTACAAAGACCGGGCCACCGCACTGCAGAGGTTTAAATTGCTTCCCGAGCAACCAGTAAACTGCGGCTTCTATTTAGACCACATTGCCCAGACATCGATAAAGGAAGAAGCAGGCGGCTGGCGCTGGAAGTTCGATCCGGCCGCTACATCACACCAGCGCCGACTCGACTTTGTACAGGACCTGCTCGACATGCACTGCCCTGTATCGCTGATGTGGGGTGGGCTGAGCGAGCGCTTCGATGATTTCGCGCGAGGCATTACTCGCGCGGCTTTCGGCTGTATCTATCCGCTGGTGGAGATACCGAACGCGCGACACCATGTCATGCTAGATGAGCCGCTGGCGCTAGTTACGGCGCTACGCACACAGCTGGCCGTATGGCGGATAGGCTCCAGCTCTCGCAAGTGGAAACCTCAGCCTTAGAGCGGCAAATAAAGTTCGGTGGTAAGTTTTTCCAAGCCTCGTAGTCGCGCTTCATTGATGTCGCTGGCCGGCCAATCGCAAATTCAATAGCCGGCAAGAACTCCGCACGAAGGAGCCGTCTATTTGCCAGTCCATACCGGCTTTCGCTTTTCTGCAAAGGCGCGCGGGCCTTCCTGTGCGTCGTTGCTTGCATAGACTGGGGCAAAAATTTCCTGAGCGCGGGCAAATCCAGCGACGCTGCCAAGGGCCATCGCCGAATTTAGCGCCTGCTTGCCGGCGCGGACACTCATCGGCGCGTTGTCGCGAATGCGCTTGGCTAGGTGGCGCGCGCGCGCGCGCACCTCATCGGGTGTGGCTTCCACATAGTTGACGAAGCCGAGATCATGCAACCGCTCCACCGGCACGAAATCGCCTGTGAGAACCATCTCCATCAGTATGGGCTGCGGCAACATCCAGAGCATGGGCACGGCCCAGGGCGAGCCGCGACCAACCTTGGTTTCAGTGATGCCGCCTGACGTGCCGGCCAGGCCAACGCGAAGGTCAGAATTGAGCGCTAGCACAATGCCGCCTGCCATAAAGTGGCCCGTCATAGCCGCAATGATCGGTACCCGCACCGAACGCATCCGCTGGTACATCGGGTCTCGTAGAAGTTGCAGGATGTCCCTGCCGGTGCTGGCTTTCATCTCGGCAGCCTCGTGCAGGTCCATACCCGCTGAGAAGGTGCCGCAGTCAGCGGAAGTGAGAATGGCTACCTGGATCGTCGGGTCGGCGTCTAGCTGCTCCCAAATTTCGAAGAGCCGCTCGTTGGCGGCGATCGAAAGCGCGTTGCGCCGCTCCGGGCGATTCAGAATGATGGTCGCAATGCCGTCTTCAATTGAGAAGAGCACGGATTTGCTGGTATTGGTCTCATTGTTGGCAGTTGCACTGTTTTCCATTGGCATATGATAGTCAAATTCCATTTATAAGTTTATAGTTTCAAAATAAATTTATCACATTAAATAGCCAAATTAGAACTAAACAACAGCGACGGTGAATTTTTATTCCAATGTCAAGCGTATAATTTCACTTAGGAGAAATCATCTTGCTTGCCCCAGAAACGCTCAAAAACAAGGTAGTGATGATCACTGGCGCCGGCACTGGGATCGGTCGCGGCTTTGCACTTCGCGCGGCCGCATTGGGTGCCCGCGTAGCACTTGCCGGCCGTCGTGGGTCCCTACTGGAAGTCGCAGCGGCCGAGATTCGTGCAGCCGGTGGCGAGGCCTTGGTTTGCGCGATGGACATTCGCAATTCCAATGAGGTGCAGGCACAGGTCGATCGAGTAGTCAAATCCTTCGGCCGTATCGACGTGATGATCAATAATGCGGCAGGTAATTTTGTATCACGCGCAGAAGACATTTCGCCCAACGGGTGGAACACCGTGATCAACACCGTGCTGAACGGCACGGCATATTGCACTTTCGCCGCCGGTAAGCACATGCTGGCGCAGAGCGAAGGAAAGATCCTCAGTATATCGGCCGCCTACGCTTGGTTCGGCGGCCCCGGCACCGTCCATTCGGCGGCAGCCAAGGCTGGCGTGATTGCTATGACGCAGACGCTTGCCGTCGAATGGGGTGACCGCAACGTACAAATTAACTGCCTTTGTCCAGGCTTTGTGGATACGGACCAGTCGCGTACCGCCCTCTGGCCTTCAGAAGAAGCGCGCGAATCTATCCTATCGTCCATTCCCAACCGACGCTTCGAGACGATTGAAGAGACGGTCGAGATAGGCCTCTTCTTATGTTCTCCGATGGCTGACTACATCAATGGTGAAGTTCTGGTGGCAGACGCCGGCCAGTGGCTAAACAAAGGTGTCTTTAAGCTACCGGAGTCGGGCAAGCGGTTTGCGAGGGTTTGACGGCGAGCAAGTTACCAAGCTTAAGGTAGCAGGAAAAAGAGACTGGAGACAAAATGACAATCGCAAAGCAGCGCGTAGCTATCGTCACCGGCGCGAGTCGCAACATTGGAAGGTCAATCTCTCAGGCGCTGGCCTTGGGTGGCTGTGCCGTCGTGTGCCTGGGCCGTGACAGTGCGGCACTTAATGAAACGGCCGCGCTCATCAATTTAGCCGGCGGTCAAGCCTCTGTCTTCATTGGCGACGCAGCTTCCAATGCCAACCTCAAGTCAGCAGTGGCACATGCCGTCAAAACCTTCGGCGGGCTCGACGTAGTTGTAAATAACGCCGGTATGCTGCGTAACGACCCAGCCGAGGAAATCACGCCCGAAGAATTCGCTGCGGACCTTCAAGTCAACCTTGTCGCGCAATACGCGCTCGCGCATTACGCCCACCCCGAACTCAAGAAGCGCGGCGGCGGCGTAATCATCAATATCGGCTCTATCGCGGGGCAGATGGCGTTTCCGAACTGCCCATCGTACGTGGCTTCAAAAGCCGGCATAGAAGGCTTGACTCGCTCGCTTGCGCAGGACTGGGCACGAGACAACATTCGTGTCGTTTGTGTGGCTCCCGGTTATGTGGAGTCGGAGATTTCGCGCGAAGTTCTGGCTAACACTACCACTGCCGAAATGATCAAAAAGCGCATCCCCATGCGCCGGGTGGCCAAGCCCGATGAGATCGGCGCATTCGTCGCGTTCTTCGCTTCGAATGCAGCGGGCTTCTGCACAGGCGAGGTTTATTACATCGACGGCGGCCAACGCATGGCTTTCTAGATAAGGCTTTGACATGACCACCCCCATCGACCGTATCGACAGGCTGTTCGCACACAACGCGCGCACGCTGCCTGCACAAACGCATCTCATACTAGCCGACGGTACCACGCAGACCTGGCTGCAGACATGGCAGCGCGCCTCTGCTATAGCGTCAGCTCTGTTCGTCTCGGGCGTGAAGCCCGGAGATCGCGTGATGGTGCTTTCGGGCAACTCGCGCGAACTGCAGGAACTGTACGTCGCCTGCGGAATCGTCAGCGCGATCTGCGTACCGGTGAACACGCTCACTACTGCGCGCGAGCTTGCCACTGCTGCGCTGGACTGCTCACCGGTAGCGGCGTTCGTGGAACACAACCTCATCGATCGCATCTCGCCGGAGCTTACGAGTCTCGAACTTAAGGTAGTGATCCGGGGCAATCAGGTTAATTGGAAGACATATGAAGACATCGTTTCCACCGCGCTGAAGGGTCAGCCTGAAAAGTGGCTTATACATCCCCCCATCGAAAGCCGGGGCGACGACCCCGGCGTGATGATCTACAGTTCGGGAACGACGGGCAAGCCCAAGGGCATCTTGCTGAGCCAATATGGCGTGATCAAAAACGCATGTATGACTCAGTCCGTCGCGCGCATACAGGCGACTGACATCCACCTAGCGATGTTGCCGCTGTTTTCTTCCTTTGGTTTCTGCTGGGACTTTTTGATGCCGGCACTTGCTGGTGCGACGACGGTTATCCTTACTAAATTCGACCCGCAGTCAGCTCTAAAGGCAGTAGAGAAGCACCGCATCACAGTCATGGTGGGCGTGCCGACGATGTTCGCTCGCATCTTTGATGCGCCCGAAATCAGGACGACCGACATCTCTACGCTTCGACTGTTGGACGTTGGCGGCGGCCCGGTCTCAGACAAACTCAAATACGACTTGAAGCACGTGCACGGCATCGAGATCATCGAGAGCTATGGCCTGACGGAGATCTCTCCCGTAGCCGCTGCACAGGTGCCTGGGGACACACACCGCAGGGGCTCGACCGGGCCCGCACTGCCTGGCGTCGAGGTTAAGGTGATCGATATCCACGGCAAGGTGCTGGCGCCCAATGAACCCGGCGAGTTGTGCTTCCGCGCGCCGACCTTGATGATCGGTTACTGGAACCGTCCCGAACAGACAGCCGAGTCGCTTCGCAACGGTTGGCTGCATTCTGGCGACATCGGCATCGTCGACGAAGATGGGCACATCTTCATCCGCGACCGGCTGAAAGATATGATCGTAACCAATGGCTACAACGTGTACCCAAAGGAAGTCGAGAACGCACTGGCCGAGCATCCGGCCGTACAGAACGTTGCGGTGGTTGGCGTGCCTGACGAGATTCGAGGCGAGGTGATCCACGCCTTTGCCGTTTTGCGTGAAGGCGCTTGCGTAACCGAAGAAGCGTTGATCACCCACTGTGCCACGCTGATCGGCAAGCACAAGCTGCCAAGAAAAATACACTTCACCGACAACCTGCCCCTGACCGCCTCCGGAAAGATACAGCGCTTTGCGCTTCGCGAACGAGCCAGAGCCAACATCAACGAGAAAGCAACTAAATGAGTAAGAGAAATTTCTCCATAGATAAGCAGGGCCCCGTTACCATTCTCTCGCTAAACTGGCCCGATAGGGCAAACGCCATGGGCCTGGACTTCTCGCAGGAATGTCTGGCGGTGCTAGGAAAGATCGCCGCGGACCCGGAGCTGCGCGTACTGGTCGTCACCGGCAAAGGTGCAATCTTCTGTGGCGGCGGCGACCTTTTCGAGATCATGAGCCCTGAACCTTCGGAGATCGAGCGCGATTACGAACTCGTGCGCGGCTTCAACCGAGTAGCCGAGAGGCTGCATTACTTTGACGTGCCAGTAATCGCCGCCGTGAACGGTCCGGCCGTTGGCGGCGGCGCGGGCATCGCGCTGGCCTGCGACATCGCCATAGCCTCCGAGGGGGCTCGATATGACATCTTCTTTGGCCGCCTTGGCCTGTCAGCTGCCGACGTTGGCGTGCCCTGGCTGCTAAGCCGACTCATAGGTAGCATGCGCGCCAGCTTTTACCTACACACCGGGAGCACCATCACCGCACAGGCTGGCCTGCAAATGGGCGTTTTCGCCGAGGTGCTAAAAGGGGAAAAACTCTTGCAACGTGCGATAGAGCTAGCGCTACAGATCGCTGGAAATTCGACGAAAGATGTTGCACGGATGACAAAACTCTCGCTGCGACACGGCGCACAGATGGACTTTCGCGCGAACCTTGAATACGAGGCTTACGTGCAGACCGTGGCCTTCCAGTCCCACTCACACAAACAACGTATTGGCGAATACCGCCAGAAGCTTTCAAGCAAGGGAAAGAAATGACTACAAAGATCAACGGGCCCGTTCGAATCGGTTCAGGCTCAGGCTTCTGGGGAGACGGCATTGACCCTGCAGTCGAGCTACTCAAGGGTGGCAAGCTTGACTACCTGTGCTTTGACTTTCTGGCGGAACTCACCATGGCGCTGCTTCAGCGCCAAGTGCAGAAGAAGCCCGACCTAGGATACGTACCCGACGCCGTGCAGTTCATGAAGGTGATGATGCCGATCGCGAAGGAGACGGGCACCAAGCTTATCTCCAACGGCGGAGGGGTGAACGTTCGCGCAGCCGCCGAACGCATGCGCGCCGACGCCCAAACTCAAGGACTGAAGGGCCTGCGCATCGGCATGGTCGAAGGTGATGGCATGCTTGGCAGGCTCGACGAGATCCGCGCCGACGGCGTACCGCTGCTGCACATGGAAACCGGTGAAGACGGGTTTGACGCGATCCGCGAGAGGGTAGTCTGCGCTAACGTCTACACCGACGGCAGCGGCATCAGTGAGGCGCTGGCGAAAGGTGCCGACTTGGTGGTGGCTGGCCGGGTTTCAGACAACGCGCTCTACGTTGGCCCAGCAATGCATCACTTCGGCTGGAAGTACGACGCCGCCCACACAGATCGCGTCGCCGCGGCCATCGCGCTTGGCCACATCGTCGAGTGCGCATCGGCCTGTTCAGGTGGCATGTCTTCACGCTTTGCCGAGATGCCAAACATGGGCCGCGTGGGTTTCCCCTATTTCAGCATGCAGTCCGACGGCACGGCCGAAATCACCAAGCTGCCGGGCACCGGTGGTCGTGTTGACCAGTTCACAATCAAGGAACACCTCGTCTATGAAATCGCCGATCCGCGCCGATACCTGATGCCCGATGGCGTGGCCGACTTTACCTCACTGACCCTAAAAGAAACAGGCCCCGATCGTGTCAAGGTCTCGGGAGTGCGCGGTCTGCCGCCACCAGAAACTCTCAAACTCGTGATTGGCTATGAGGACGGTTGGATCGGCGAGTGCATGGCCTTCTTCCCTTGGCCGAAAGCGTTTGACCGTGCCGAGAAGGCAAAGCAGACGATGCTCGAGCGCTTCGAAAGAATGAACCTCAAGGCTGACAGCATTCACTTTGACTACATTGGCCTTAACATGTTGCACGGCCCGGCAGCACCAGCGATCGACCGTGACAAGGCTAACGACATGGCTGAGATCGGCCTGCGCTGCGCTGTGCGCACGCGCACCGCCGACGAAGCCGACAAGGTGCGGCGGGCAGGATCCAACCTGTGGATCATGGGCCCGGGTGGCACCTCGTTTGGCACACCCATCAAGCCGCGCCCAGTCGTGTCGCTTTGGCCGACGCTGATCCCGCGCAAGTACGTGAAACAGACAGTTGAAGTGCTGGAGGCCTGAACACATGACCACAATGTATACAAGACAACTTGCCGACATCGCTTATATTCGCTCCGGCGACAAAGGAGACATCTGCACCGCCGGCGTCATCGCCAAGCGGCCTGAAGACTACGCTCTGCTTAAAGCCAGCCTCTCCCCCGAGCGGGTGCGCGCGCACTATGGCGACTGGGTCAAGCGAGACGTCAACTGCTATCCGATGGACAACCTCGAAGCCGTTGTCGTGGTGATGGAAGGCGCGCTCGGCGGCGGCGCCACGCGCACGCTGCGGCTCGACCAGACCGGCAAGGCACTAGGCCATGCGCTGCTGCGCATGCCAGTGATCGAAGGCGCGGCCAAGTGACGACACTTGTCTCGCAGTTTCGCACCAACGGCCAGGCATTTGCGCGCAACATCGCCGCCTATGACCAACTACGGCGCGATTTAAGCGAAGTGCGCGGCCTCGCTATCGCGGGAGGCGGAGCCAAAGCGCTCGCGACACATGCAAGTCGCGGCAAGCTTACGGCGCGAGAGCGCATCCACCGCCTGTTGGACCCGGGCACGCCATTCATGGAGATCGGTCAGCTGGCAGGTCACGCGCTGTATGCCGACGCAGTTCCATCGGGCGCCATCGTCACCGGCATAGGCCGCGTGCGCGGGCGCCTGTGCATGATCATGGCCAACGACGCGACGGTCAAGGGCGGCACCTACTACCCGATCACCATCAAGAAGCAAGTGCGTGCGCAGGCCATTGCCCGAGAGAACGCTCTGCCTTGCATCTACCTTGTGGACTCAGGAGGCGCCTTCCTGCCGATGCAGGAAGATATATTTCCAGACGAACTCCATTTTGGCCGCATCTTCCGCAACATCGCTGAAATGTCGGCGATGAAGTTGCCGCAGATCGCGGCGGTGATGGGCTCGTGCACGGCGGGTGGCGCGTACATTCCCGCCATGTGCGACGAGACAGTGATCGTCAAGGGCACTGGCACCATCTTTCTCGGCGGGCCGCAACTTGTACAGGCAGCCACAGGCGAGCTGATTGACGCGGAGTCACTGGGTGGTGCTGACCTGCACACGCGCCTGTCGGGCGTGGCCGACCACTTTGCCAATGACGACCTGCAGGCGCTGAAAATGGTACGCGATATCATTGCGCGCTCGCGCGTGATTTCAGCGCTTTCGCCGCCCTCGACGCCGCTTGATCCGCACTATGACCCGTGCGAACTTGCCGGCTTCGTCAATGCGAATCCGAAGGAGCCCATAGTCGCCTCTGAGATCCTCGCGCGACTTCTGGATGCCAGTTACTTCGTGCCCTATCGCGAACGCTTTGGCCAGACGCTGCTGTGCGGCACAGGTGAGATCGGCGGCTTTCCGGTGGGCGTGCTGATCAACGACGGCGTTCTTTATTCGGAGTCGGCGCAGAAGGCAGCGAACTTCATCGAGTTGTGTAGCCAGACAGGAGTTCCGCTTGTCTTCCTGCACAATATTGCGGGCTTCATGGTCGGCCGCGAATACGAGGCAGGTGGTATTGCCAAAAATGGAGCCAAGATGGTAAATGCCGTTTCTAACTCGCGCGTGCCCAAGTTCAGCCTGATGATCGGCGGCAGCTACGGGGCGGGCAACTTTGCCATGTGCGGCCGCGCCTTTGGGCCACGACTCATGGGCATGTGGCCTAACGCACGGACCTCCGTCATGGGCGGCGAACAGGCCGCCGCGGTTCTTGCGACGGTGCGTCAGGACCAACTGCGCAAAACCGGCGTGGCGATGTCGCCCGAAGAAGTCGAGACCTTCAAGGACCCGATTCTCAAGAATTACGCGGACCACAGCGGCGCAGTCTACAGTGCATCGCGCCTGTGGGTCGACAGCGTGGTTGACCCGATAGATACTCGTGGCTGGCTCTCGCTCGGGCTCGCCATGGCGGCGGGTTCACCCAAAGAAGAAACGCGCTTTGGCGTTTTTCGCATGTGAACTGCCAGAAAACAGCATGTTCAAAAGAATCCTGATAGCTAACCGGGGCGAGATCGCCTGCCGCATTGCGCGGAGCTGTCGCCGGCTCGCCGTCGAGTACGTGGCTGTCTATTCAGACGCAGACGCAGGTGCTGCTCATCTTGAGGGTGCAGCACAGACCGTGCACATCGGGAGCGCTACTGCAGTCGCCAGTTATCTCAACGCTGAACGTATCGTGCGCGCCGCGCTGGACACAGGCTGTGAAGCGATCCACCCAGGCTACGGCTTTCTGTCGGAAAATGCAGGCTTTGCACGTGCCGTCACCGAGGCAGGCCTCGTCTTCATCGGCCCCAGCGCTGAAACTATCGACACTCTCGGCGACAAGGGCAGGGCCAAGCAGCTGATGCGGGACGCCGGCGTGCCTGTTGTTCCGGGTTCCGCGGAAGCCAGCGATGACACAGCGCGCCTGACCTCACTGGCTAACGATGTCGGTTATCCACTGATGCTCAAGCCAAGCGCTGGCGGGGGCGGCAAGGGTATGCAGATCGTGCGCGCGCCCGATGAACTACCCAGTGCAATTGAGGCCGGCGTACGACTGGCCCGCTCCAGCTTTGGTGACGGGCGACTCTTGGCCGAGCGCTATGTGGACCAGCCGCGCCACATCGAGGTGCAGGTGTTCGGGGATAGTTTTGGCAACATCGTGCATGCGCATGAACGCGAGTGCTCTTTGCAGCGGCGACACCAGAAGGTGGTCGAAGAAGCGCCGGCTACGACAATCAATCAAGCGGTGCGCACCGCGCTGGTCGAGTCTGCCGTGAAAGGCGCAAAGGCCGTGGGTTACGTCAACGCAGGCACTTTTGAGTTCATCATCGGCGGAAACGACGAATTTTTCTTTCTTGAGGTCAACACGCGGCTTCAGGTGGAACATCCAGTGTCCGAGGAAATCACGGGCATAGACTTTGTTGAATGGCAACTGAGGATCGCCTCGGGCGAGGCGCTGCCGCGCGCGCAAGCCGATATTCCGCGTTTGGGCCATGCTATCGAGGTACGCGTTTATGCCGAAGATCCGGCGCAGAACTTCAGGCCCGCACCAGGCCGCGCGCTGCGAGTCAAATGGCCCAAGGGTGTCCGAGTGGAAACGTCGCTTGCCGACGGCGGCGAGATCACTCCCTTTTACGACCCGATGGTTGCCAAGGTCATCGTTCATGCCGCGAACCGCACCGACGCAATTGCTGCGATGTCGCATGCGCTGGACGGCTGCTCAGTGATGGGCCTCACCACCAACCTCGGGCTGCTCGAGGCCATTGTCGCCAGCGGCGACGTCAAGGCGGGCCACTTCCACACGCGCTTTTTAGACGGACATATTGAAGCGCTAGCGGTCGAAGCCGCCTCGAATGCCGCTGGAGCTTGCGCGCTGGCGGTGGATACCTGGCATTCGCAGGCGGGCTCCGCAGCTTCGGGCCCCTGGGGCGCGGCTTCCCCACTTTTCGACCGCTATGCCCTTTCGGATAGTGCTCCATTTGGCGTCGCCACTTTCTGGGAAGACTCAAAGCCCGTAGGCTGCGAGATCACTACCATGGCTCTTGGCAAACTAGTCGTGCACAGCTGTTCGCAAGACTGGCAAGTCACAGTGCACAATGACAAAGGCCTCTTCAGCGGTACGGTCAACGGTAAGGCCTGGTGGGCGCTCGACCGAGGTGACACCGTCGAACTTCAAGTCGGAGGCTGGCACCGCGTCCTGCACCGCGCGGCACCGGCCGACCGCGCTGCCGGAACCGGAAACCAAGCCCTGGCGCCAATGCATGGCGTGATAGTTGCAATCAACGTTAAGGCCGGTGACGAAGTTGCGGAAAGCGACTCTCTCGTCGTTCTGGAGGCCATGAAAATGGAAAACCATGTACGGGCGCCCCGTGCCGGCAAAGTGGCAATGGTAAGATGCGAAACAGGAATTGCAGTGTCAGTCGGGCAGGTTCTCGTCGAACTTACCTCTATCGAGGGCAAACCGGTCGCCGGCAGTTCTTAGAAAACAGGCAAACTAGCAAAAACCTCATGGACAGCGCACAGAAAACCGGGTCTAACGATGGAACCGTGCGTGTACTCGCTCGGGGGCTGCGTATCCTCAAGTCTTTTACCCCACGCAACGACTGGCTCTCCAACGGTGAAATCGCCGATATCGTCGGGCTGCCAAAGCCGACGGTATCACGCCTCACCGCTGCACTGACTTCTATGGGCTACCTAACCTATGCGCATGCCTCTGGGCACTACCGCCTCGCCCCAACAGTTCTGGCTCTTGGTTACATGGCGCGCGTCAACCTTGGCATTCCAGCGATCGCAAGGCCGCTAATGCAGGCACTAGCAAATGAGCACAACGCCCTCGTCGTGCTAGCCGAGCAGGATGGCATGTCAATGGTGTGCGATGAAGTCTGCCATTCCGACGAAAGCATCGTCTCGCTGCGTGTGCACCGCGGCTCGCGCCTGACACTGCCATTTTCCGCTGCCGGCCGCGCCTACCTCGGCTCGCTGCCGCCGGCAGAACGTGACAAGCTCTGTATGGAAATCGCGACCCGGTTTCCCCAAGCCTGGGACCAAGTGAGTGAAGGTATCAAGCAAGCGACCAAAGAAATTACAGAGCGCGGCTTTTGCGTGACCATGGAGTCGCTCGAGCGCGGCGTGAACGGGGTGGGCGTCTCGATCGACCTGCCCAACGCAAGTAATCGCTTCGTACTGGGGTGCGCCGCGCCCGCATTTCATTTTACGCGCGAGCATCTTGAGGAGGTCATCGGCCCGGCGATGCTCGTCGTCAAGCTACGCATCGAATCCAGCGTCAATCCGGCCCTCCAGCCGAAGCCCGCCTGATGCGCCGACGCTCACCTAAAACTGCCAACCCTGCTTCCGCCGACATGGGGTCGCTCGGCAGGGGGTTGGACATCTTGCGCAGCCTTGGTACGTTCAGCTCGGTCATCACCGTCGCTGAACTGGCTACGTGGCCGGGCAACTCGCGTGCTACCGCAAAGCGGCTGCTGCACACGCTTGCAACGGAAGGTTTTTTGAACCTGATTCCTGATCGCGTCGACGAGGGCGCTTATGAGCCTGATCTTGCTTGCCTCAACCTGGGCACCGCGCTACTCGGCAGTTTTAAAGAGTTGTGGCAGCGCCAGCCGGTACTTCAGGACATTGCCCGCCGCTTTGAAGTCGATCTACTAGTGGCGACTTGTGACGGTGCGCAGGCTCTTGTAATCGAACACGCACTATCCTCTGCGGTGATGCAGAACTCGCTGGTCGGAAGCGTCGCGCCTATTGATTCCAATGCCTGGGGCCGCTGCCTCGTATGGATGCATTCAGCGGCCGAGCAGGCAACTTTAACTGATGGCATCCGTCAGGGCCAGGGGCTACGCGCCGCAGCTTCGCTCGGTGCTCTTTATCAAGCCTTCCAGAGCCTAGAAGAAAACGGCCGCTGCATCTTTGAAATTGACGATCGCAGCGTTGCCATTGGCTTACCGGTGGCCGCTTCCGCAGGATCACCCCTGCTCGCCATAGGTTGCATTGCGCCACACACCCTATTAAAGGACACCTCGCGCGCTAACGCATTCTGGGGGCAGTTGGCGAATCTCTCTATGGTGATCAACCGGCCGGTTGCGATAAATCAGGAAATCCAGAAATAGCGGCTTAATCCCAGCTAATTGTCACCCCGCATAGAATTACATTGCCGAGTTAGCGATCTCTCGTATGGAGAAGGAAGTAGCCGGGGTAACAATCAATGGGTTATTTTTAACTGAACACTGAACAATATCAAACGTCAGCGTGTGTGCGACAAATAGGGTGCTTAATTAAAGGAGGGTTTTGGTTCATCTTTTTGACCTGCCCCCTTCCTGCGTACCAAAGTGACGAAACAAAGAACACAAATAGCGTCGATGCTCCCTGCATCGTCAGTGCAGTGAACACGCTCGACATCTTCATGGCCCATCCAAAAATCGCTTTAATTCTGGGGACATTTCATAGTTTGATCGATACCCAGATCTGGATTTAGGTGATAACTCTAACTCTTTCATGATTTGAACAATACGATTCAATGCTTTATCAGCAATCGTCATATGGGGGTTAGGGCCCATAGTTACACCATTGTTAAAATTGATAACCAAGCCCGAACTTTTCAGCTCCTGGACACTAGTAACATAAATCTCAATTTGCGACGCTAACATTCCAATAAGTTGTATGTCTGCCATGTCAAAGACACCGTTTTTCTTAAACAAATAGGTTTGTGTTTTTTCAAGAAAATTTTCCCGATTCCATGACCCGGGCTCATCTAACCAAGTCGATATAGCCGTTTCATCGGGTTCAACAGATGATGATATTTTTGATTCTTTAATGATATTCAAATTAGACGGTAACTTTGAAGAAGTCGAATTCATAACCTCCCCCCTTTCAAAAAATCAGGTCGCAGAAATTTGGCCCACGGGTTGCTCTGTAAAAATCGTCAATTATTTAAGTTTCTATGCTGGCATCACAGGCTTCATTGCTTGACAGATTGCTCTTAATATCTTGCAAATGAATAATAGAAATGATTGGGCGTTGACCTACTTTTCTCTGTATTTTTATTAATCCTGCACCATCTAAACGTTTCAATGAAATACTTGCTGCATCTCTCTTAATATTAAATAAGCTCAAGGACTTTCGAGTAAGTTTGAATGAGTCATTTTGGGTCATGCCCTGCAACCACCAAATTGCAAGAGCAACGTTTAATGTTTTCCCAGGCAATTCAGCCGCTTTACTCAACCAGTCCATTGGAACGGGCCCTCGAAGAAACAACTTTTTTTGGGGGGTTGGCACCAACTTTCCAGTATCAATGTCAAGCTGCAATCGCTTCTCCGAACTGATCAAATTTATTACAGACAATGGATGCATTTACCCTCCTACTTATATATTAAATAATCTATTAAAAGAATGTACGGGTGCTTTACCTAACAGCAGGTAGGTGCTACACCTATAAGCATGTTGCCGAAGCATCGTCCACTATTAAATGCATTACCTTTTTCCACATAACAGCCCCTCTTTTGTCCATGTAACGATCAGGAAAGCAGATTTTCTTGACATCGCTATTTAACTCAAATCCATCAAGCACTATTTGACTAGCCTCTTGCATCAAACGTTGCGATTTCTTAATTGATTCCTCCAATTCTTCTAATGGTGCCTCAATCAACAATGCATCATGTACAGGTGCACAAATTTGAATATCAGCCTCGGTCATAAGAATGCATGCAATACGCAACATTTCTGCCCCATTAGCTTGCATTGGGAAATTTCGTATGCTTCGATCATTAAGGCCTTCCTCGGTAAATATCTGCCAACCGAAACTGGCCCACAATCGCCCACCTAACACCGCCTCATCAACAGCTGCATCAGACCAGTCCCAGAATTTCTTATAGGTTCGACGATGCAATTCGAGTAATTGACGTGCACGTGCTACTGGTTGATTTATCCGACTAGAAAGGCTTGTTTCCCCCATACCATATTGCACAGCCAGCACACACGCTTTGAATTGCTCACGTACCGATTCGTGTGTGTGTTTAGTTGCTATCGCAGGAGCTGCTCCAGATTGAATAGCAAATGCCAAATACGGATCCCCGCTCCTGTAAGCCTGCATCATTGCCGGATCCCCTGAAAGTGCAGCAGCTATACCAAATTCCTGTTGACTCCAATCAATGTAAGCCAACCCCATCCCTTCCTTGGGTTTAATCAGGCCACGTAACCAGACAGAGGGGCCGAATATAAATTTCGAATTTGATGGTTGATTTCGCCCTGTTCGTGCACGAAATGGAGAGAGTAAGCAGCGATTTCGGCTATCGTCCCCAACAGTCAAATTGGCCAGACGCATTTCCGACAGTGAAGATCTTAGTTCTCGAATTGGAGCTACTTTCTGATGCATCCTAGCCATTGTTCTGAACGTGTCGTCCCGAAGATCCAATCGCCCACTTTCATGCCTTGGCCATGGAATTTCGTTTGAAATCAAATACGCCTCCCAACTCGAAACCTTGAAGGTTCGACCTTCATAAACACCGTAATCTTGGTCAATTTCTGCTATCAATAAATCTTGAATTTGATCCCATTGATTCAATAATGCCTCATAAATTTCTTCATCAATAGGAATGCCATTCGTTTGAATTCGAGATACTGCCTTCATGTAACGACCGCGTAACAATGAGCGCGGCAAGTCAATATGCTTTTCCATCACATTTAGCAGTCCCGACAGTGCAACTACATCTGATTCGCAGTATTCAAGAATTGCTCCTTTTTCAAACTTGGACCAAGGTCCTCGTGCAAGTACTAGGTCACGCATTTCATCTTTTTTTTCACCGCCAATGTTAGGCAAGCCAAAATACAACAACACACCTAACAAACTATTGCCATGTGTTAATTTGAGCCCATTGGTAATACATCGAAACTCCACAAAAAGATCCAATACATTTTCTGGATATTCCCAACCAAGGGTTTGAAAGCAATCCAACTCTGCAGATGCATAAAAGGCAACGAAAAGGGCTTTTTCACCAACAGGGAATGGGGGTGCGCGCATCTTAAATAACTCATCTTGCCAATACTTTGATGTTTCACCATTTGGCCAGCTTCGTACCACCATGCACACCGGCACTGGAGGGTTACCGTCCTTACCTTTCGCTGGATGAAACTCAAAATCAACTAGATAAATCCCTTCTGGAAAATCACTGGCAACCATTAAAGCCTCCCAAGCAAAGACTGAACAACTGGGTGATCAAGAGCAGAAATTATTTTTCCACGGAATGCAACGTCACCCAGTGCTTCAATATCGTGTTCTGGCCACTCTGGTTCCGGTAGTACACCCTCCGCTTCATAGATGTCGTAGCCACCGATGTGCATATTGGCAGTAATCCGAATCCATTTCATTTTTGCGTGCTCTACAGCTTGCGCTAATGATTCATGCCATGGATTACGTGTACCGGACTCTCCTGGCAGTGGCACCGGAATTAAAAATACGTTGTTTTGCCTATCAATTGCAGCGTGCAATTGCACCGGACGAACGAGCTCACTAATTTCCTGCGCAACAGCGTGTAAAACCAAATAATTTTCTCGAGATTCTTTCTGCTCTAAAAGCATTCCAGGGAAAACCATATCGATTGATTTATGAGTCCGGAAAAATATTGCCTTTTTAGGCTTACCTACTGCAACATTGGTTAGAAGCTTTTTCACGCCTAAGGTAGCACCGTAGTTGGCAGGCATCCTAAGAGATTTAATGCTTGTGAGCGATATCTCGTTTGATAAATTATTTGAATTTTGTTGAGTCATAGCTATTCCTCGCTGTTTTAAAATGTGAATTAGTAGAAATTTCAAAGTCTTGACAGAGTTATCTGTTTGGTGTTCAAAGTAGTTGTGATACCAAATTGAAATCAAGATCCTTTTTTATTGGTCAAATTCCGGAAACGGCAACTCAGGCTGTGTAAGTTGTGTTGGCCTTTGATTTGGATTAGAACGAAGAGAGAGGAGATCAAAAACAACCTCATCAAAACGGTTGACATCAAAAATTGCTGTTGATCTAAGACCGGAAGGCTTACGCATTACATCCAGTTCCCTGAGAAGTGGGCCATGACGGAATGAAAAATTGCGGAAAGTTGCAGGTGTATCCCTGAGGCCAAGCTCAGGGTGTGCCTTGATAAATGCTGAAAACACCAATCTGGCGCTGTGCCAATTGGTTACCGTTCGTTTAAATGGAACAGTTTCTTTTTCTAATTGAATGCTCATTGGGGGATCCTTTCAAGTTAATCGCAGCCAAGCGATAACTTGTATTCCACCACTGCACCCTACTTATTGATATCCAATTTAGTTGACAAGTAAAACGGATGTAACAGTCCCCCCCCCACAGCTGCGGGAATGAGAAATGGACTAAAGAGCTGACTTGTTTTTATAGGCTAAGCTAAATTTATTTATAAATTCAGCATTCTTTTTTGCTATCGGTTTTAACTCTTTAATTAATTTATTGATGGCTTTAGTGTCTGGCGGTTTTGAATAATGATTTGAAATTACATCTTCTAATTGCACCCTTTTCGCTTGGCCTTGTTCGTACCGCATTGCAACCAATATTATTTTTTCGATTGGCTCTATATCGGTAACTTTGTATTTTTTCCCTCTACCTCTAACCTCAATATTTCCTAATTTTCTTGCACGAGGTTCTTGCGCAGCTTTACCCAATGCAATAGCAACTTTGATTGCATCCAGGTTTCCTAAGTAAGAAATCATTGCATTTAACTCTATGGCCGTCTGCTTATGTTTTGCATCACCTTTATCGAGAGTCGCGATTACCTGATGTATCACATCTCGAGTTTCAGGGGACTTAAAAACCCAGTTGGAGAGAACATTTAGAGCAATAACGATCTCTTTATCGGTAGTGAGTTGTAGATTCATTGACATAACTACCTCCAACTGGATTGAACTGCAATTTGCATTGCCTGAGACTCCATATGTCCATACCTTCGATGTAGTATGAGACTACTATGGCCTAACGCTTGAGCTGCTACAGCGACTGTGCTACCAGATTCAATCAACAACTTTGCACGATAGTGCCTTAAATCATGAAGTCGCAGATCATCTCTACCAATTGCAGCAGTTAATTTGGTCCACTGTTTTTTAAAATTCACCACAGCACCTGGAGCTCTTGCGCTTTCAAATAACATAGCTTCTGGTACTCTGTTCACCCAAATTCGCCTCATCAGTTCTGCAGTTTGTGGACTAAAAAACAGCATTCTTGGTTTGCCAGTTTTTGTATTGAGCACCTCGATGGAGCAGGCATCCAGATCTATGTCTTTCCACTTTCGCTCATCTACTTCGCTTTTACGGGCTCCCGTTTCAACCAAAAGTCGGATCAAGACCTGAAAGCGACGATCTTTGACGCTGGCAGCGCCGTCGATGAGTTTTTGAACTTCTGAATCAGACAGCTCGACCCGCCGGATTGCCTCTTCGTACCTATGCTGCGAGATGGTAGGCGACACGAAACCGACTGGGGTCAAAAGTCTGCGTTTGGCCCATCGGTAAACGCTTCCGATTTGGGAAAGATTTCGATTAACAGTGCTTGGGCTGTAACCGTTATCAATCATTGCAATTCCAGCTCGAGCGAGCTCTTCTGCTGAAACTTCCCAAGCACTTCGAGAGTCAAGCAGGTCTATCCATTTTCTAAGTTGCATATCAGCTCCGTTGTAGTGGACGGCGAGGTATGCACGCGCAAGCTCGCCAAAGGTCATATCGACCGCAGATGTCTTGTGCTGTTGTGTCTCGAGCGCTGCTCGAAGGTTGATGCGTTTCTGACCGTTGAGGTTAGAAACGACTTGTCTTGTATGTGAAGTTGGCATCATTTGGGGCTCCGTAGATCACTGTGAGTGAAAACAAAACACCGCTTGGCTGCGATACCAAAAACATGAATTAAATCAACCAGTTACGGATGATTTGGTAGGCGCGATTGGACTCGAACCAACGACCCCCACCATGTCAAGGTGGTGCTCTAACCAGCTGAGCTACGCGCCTACAAATTCAGCCCGAATTGTAGCATCAAAAATTGACCCCTTTAGGTCAGCCCCAGCCCCCTAATTCCGCTTCACCCTACCCACGCCGACCACGGATTTCACTGTCTGCAAGACCTTCTTTAAGAGTGAAGCATCTGACACCTCCACCGTAAAGGTCATCCAGGCCGTGCCCTTGACCGACTGGCTCTGAACCCCCACCACGTTCATTTTTTCCTTGGCAAACACCTCAGAAATATCTCTAAGTAAACCCTGCCTGTCTGAGGCTTCTATGGAAACTTCCACTGGATACAACAAAGTTTCACCAGGTTTTTGAATGCCCCAACGCACTTCGATTACTCGCTCGCCATTTCTGGCGACCAGAGACTGGAAGTTGCGACAGTCGTCTCTGTGAATGCTCACCCCCTTGCCTCGCGTCACATAGCCACTGATAGGGTCTGGCGGTGCGGGTCGACAGCATTTCGACAATTGAGTTAGCAAAGAATCGACCCCGACCACCAAAACACCCGACTGCGATTTGGGTGGTACAGCACGAGATTTTTTAAGCAGCACAAAATCATCGGGCTGCATGACGGGTTCAGGCGGGCGCAAAAACACTTCAATGTTGCGAAGCGAATATTCGTCTTTGCCCACAATTTCAAACAGTGCCTCTGCAGATTTGAATCCCAATTCTGAAGCCAAGTCTTCTAATTTAACGGCGGTTTTTCCTTCGCGCTGCAAAAGCTTTTCAACAGCCTCTCGGCCTTTGGCAATGCTCTCGTGCGTAATTTGGGCATTGAACCAAGCCTTGACTTTAGAACGCGCACGATGGCTGACCAAGAAGCCCAACTCAGCGTTCATCCAATCGCGTGAGGGGGCCCCTTCTTTCACGGTGGTAATTTCTACGGTCTGGCCATTTTGCAAAGGCGTGTTCAAAGAAATCATCACACCATCAGCTTTGGCGCCGCGGCATCGATGGCCCAAGTTGGTATGCACGGTATACGCAAAATCGATGGGGGTGGCACCCTTGGGCAGCTCCACAATGGCCGCATTGGGCGTTAGCACATAAATGCGATCGTCAAACAAAGCGTCTGAATCTTTGCCCGAAGCCTTCGCGTCAGTTGCCGCTTGACTTAAAACGCCAGAAGCCTCTGTCGACATCTCCCTTTCCCAAGCCAGCAACTGTCGCAGCACGGCAATCTTGGCGTCGTAGTCACTGCTAGCACTCACGCCCACATAACCTTTTGCGCCCGCTTCTTTGTAAGCCCAGTGCGCAGCCACACCATGCTCTGCATGCTCGTGCATCGCTTGCGTGCGAATTTGAATTTCGATGGGCCGAGCCTGGTCGTCTCGCACCACGGTGTGCAAAGACTGATAGCCATTGGACTTGGGTTTGGCAATGTAGTCGTCAAACTCAGAAGCGATAGGCACATAGCGCGAGTGCACCCAACTGAGCGCCTCATAACAATCGGCTACGTTGGACACAATGACGCGCATGGCACGAATGTCAAACACCTGAGAAAAATCGAGCGACTTGCCGCGCATTTTTTTCACAATGCTGTAGATGTGTTTAGGCCGACCCTGCACTGAGGCATGTACGTTTTGTTCAGCCAATTCGTTTTGCAACTTCTGCTGTAAATCATGCATGTTGTGTTCGCGCTCTGTACGCTTTTCATGCAGCAGTTTGGCAATTTGTTTGTAGGTATCGGGCTCTAAAAAACGAAAGGATAAATCTTCCAACTCCCATTTGATTTCCCAAATACCCAAGCGATTGGCCAAAGGTGCAAACACCTGCAAAGACTCTTTGGCCAATACTGCAGGCACTTCTTTTTTGACACTTGCAAAATACCGAAGCGTTTGCAAACGCGAAGCCAAGCGCAACATGATCACGCGCAAATCTTTGCTAAAAGCCAAAAGCATTTTGCGCACGTTCTCTGTCTGCGCACGTGGATCGTCTTGAAGCTGCGCAGACGATGCAGCTGTGCGTGAGATACGTTGCACTTCCACCAACTTGTTAGTCTCAACCGACAAGGATGCAAACTCATCGCCAAATGTTTTGGCAATCACTTCTCGGGGCCTGCTTAAGTGAGGGCAGGCATACACCAAATAGCTGGCAGCCTTCACATCATTGCCGCTGCTCATAGTATCCAAAATAGAGGCCACGGCATCGGCATGCTCAAGCATGTTCTCGCCGGTGTCTAGATATTCACTCGACAAGAAGGGTTCGGCAAACGCTCTTGCGCGAACCAAAACATCTTCAAGCTCAGCACTCATGCAGGCAAACCTAAAAACTGCCGAACGATGTCAATTTGATCTTGGTGCGTCAGGGTAGGCGCATGGCCCACACCTGGCAATGTAGCCAATTGGGCGCGGGCACCGCGCTGTGTCATTTCTAACGCAGCGGCAGCGCTAAGCAACTCCGATTCAGCACCGCGAATGAGCAATGTGGGGCACTGAATCAAATCGTAGACCTGCCACAAAGTTGCTTCACCGGCCTTGGCTTGTTCTTCTGTGACTGCGCGAATGGGTACTCTAAGTTGCGGGTCGTAATGCAAGCAATAAGTGCCGTCTTCCAAACGCCGCACCATGTTTTGAGACAAAGCCAACCACTCTTCAGAGGTATGCGGCCCAAAAGATTTGGAAATTTGCCACATGGCATTGGCCGCGTCTTGCACCGTTTGAAACTTGCCCACCTCGCCCACATAGGTCTTCATGTTCAAAATGGACTTCCACGATACGGGCGGTCCGATGTCGTTCAAAACCAAATGTTGCACAGGCACTGGTAATTTTTGGGCTGCCATCAACATGCCAATCACACCGCCCATGCTGGTGCCCACCCAATCTAGGCGCTCAATCGCCCGCTGTGTGTTCAAACTTTGCAGCAGCACAGCCATGTCAGCAGCATATTGGGGAAATTGATAACCCAAGGGGTCTTGCAGCCAATCGCTTTTGCCGCGGCCCACGACATCGGGACAAATGACTCTGATAGAGGGCAAACCAGCATCTTTGGCAGATGCCACCAAGGCTTGGGCCAACAAATCAAAATCGCGGCCTTGGCGGGTTAGGCCGTGGACACAAAACACCACATGTGCAGCCGATTTTTCGCCCCAAGACCAGTAGGCCATGCGGTGGGTGCCCTGAGGGTCGGGGCATGCAACAAAATCAAGGATAGGCTCGAACATAAGTGGGTTCAATTCTAAATTTAGAGTGGGGCCGTCAGTTCACTGTGGCATTGACGCGCCATAATTCACTTTTACACATCGTAATTCATTCGGAGAACCACCATGCTGAAAGGCAAAACTGCACTCGTGACCGGCTCTACCAGCGGCATTGGCTTAGGCATCGCCAAGGCATTGGCCAAGCAAGGCGCCAACATTGTTTTAAATGGTTTTGGCGACCATGCCGGACCCGAGGCTGAAATTTCGGCACTAGGCGCCAAAGTGGCCTATCACGGTGCCGACATGAGCAAGCCCCCAGAAATTGAAGCCATGGTGAAGTTTGCCCAAGAGAAATTTGGCAGCGTCGATATTTTGGTCAACAACGCTGGTATTCAGCATGTGGCCCGCATCGAAAATTTCCCGATTGAGCGTTGGGATGCCATCATCGCCATCAATCTGTCCAGCGCTTTTCATGCTTCTCGGGCTGTGTTGCCTGCCATGCAAAAGGCCAACTGGGGCCGCATCATCAATGTGGCATCGGTTCATGGTTTGGTGGGCTCTGCCGAAAAGTCAGCCTATGTGGCGGCCAAGCACGGCATTGTGGGATTGACCAAAGTCACGGCCTTGGAAAACGCCAAGTCTGGCATTACGTGCAACGCCATTTGCCCAGGCTGGGTGCTCACACCTTTGGTGCAAAAACAAGTGGACGCCAAAGCAGAAACGTTGGGCCTCACCAACCAAGCGGCCACTGAATTGTTGTTGGGCGAGAAAGAGCCTTCCATGCAATTCACCACGCCTGAAGAGTTGGGTGATTTGGCTGTGTTCTTCTGCTCTGCCGCTGGCAACAACATTCGCGGCGTGGCTTGGAACATGGACGGCGGCTGGGCCGCTCAGTAAAAAAAACCACCTCAAGAGGTGGCCATTGACTCAGCGTTAGGGCTTGTGAATTAACACCACAGCCCTGGCTTCCATGCTCAGGCCCTCACCCACGGGGCCCATTTTTTCAGCCGTTTTGGCTTTCACATTGACAAATGATTCTGGCACGCCCAAAGCTTTGGCAATGGAAGACCGAATGTCTGAGCGATGCGGTGACAGCTTAGGCGCTTGCGCAATGATGGTGCAATCGACATTGCCCAAGTGCCAGCCTAATTGCTTGACATGCTCATAAGCTTTTTTCAAAAGCATGACGGAGTCAGCGCCTTTGTAAGTGGCATCGGTGTCTGGAAAGTGCTGGCCAATGTCGCCCAGGCCTGCAGCACCGAGCAATGCATCGGTGATGGCATGCAACAACACATCGGCGTCGGAGTGACCTAACAAGCCTTTGTCGTGCGGAATTTGTACGCCGCCCAACATCAAAGGACGGCCTGCCACCAAGGCATGTGTGTCCCAACCTTCGCCTACTCGAATGTTCATGCTCTGCTCCTTAGCAAATCTTCTGCCAATGCAAAATCTGGCGGATAAGTCACTTTGAAATTGTGCGGACTGCCCACCACCAACTTGGGCGCAAACCCTGCCATCTCCATGGCGCTGGCTTCATCGGTAATGCCGTCAAAGTTTTCAGAAACTTTGGAAAGCAGTGCCGCATGCAAAGCCCCAGCTCTGAACATTTGGGGTGTTTGCGCCAACCACTTATCTTGCCTTGGCAATGTTTCACTGATGCGACCATTGACCGCAACCTTCAATGTATCTGGCAAAGGCAGGGCCAACAAGCCCCCTACTTCGTCGTCCAAGCACGCATCAATCAAGCGGTTGATTTCTAAATCGGTAATGAGGCAACGCGCTGCATCGTGGACCAAAATCCAGTCACTTGGTTGAACGCCTTCGGGATTTTTTTCACCCTCAGCCAGCAATTGGGTTAAGCCGTTGAACACCGACTCGGCACGGGTAACGCCCCCGCATTTGATCGGGCGAATGGTTTCAACGGGCCACACATGCGAATCGGTGGGCGACACAACCACCACAATTTTTTCAAGCCTGCTAACAGACAGAAGCGCATTCAAGGTGTGCATCACCATGCTTTGGCCAGCAATCAACTCGTACTGTTTGGGCATCACGGTGCCAGCGCGCGAACCAGAACCCGCGCAAGGCACCAGTGCAAAACACCTGGCCACAGGTGCAGTGATTTCTGCGTCTTGAAGGCTGACTGCTGCAAAAAGGTCAGAAAGATCAGTAGGGTCAGAGGGGTTCAAAGTGCGTCTATATAGGATTGCCAATACGCCAACTATACTATTGGAGTTCATGCAATTACCCGCGCTTAGCTTAGGAAAACGCTTCACCCTGCCCCGTCCCATGGGATCGGCAGACGCTGTGCTATTGGCCCAACTGGCCGAACGCGAAAAAGCCCAAGGCCGCCTCACTGCTGTGGTCACCTCTGACGCTGCCGACACCCAGCGCCTGATGGACGAGGTGGCTTTCTTTGCGCCGGGCCTTCGATGCGCCATTTTTCCCGACTGGGAAACACTGCCTTACGACACGTTTTCGCCCCACCAAGACCTGATCAGCGAACGCTTGGCCACCCTGTGGCGCATTAGCCAGCGCGACAAAGCAGAAGGCGCCGACTTGGTGTTCATTCCGGCCACCACCGCTTTGTACCGTTTGGCCCCGCCCTCATTTTTGGCAGGCTACACCTTTCAATTCAAGACCAAGCAAAAACTGGACGAAGCCAAACTCAAAGCCCAACTGACTTTGGCAGGTTACAGCCATGTCAGCCAAGTGGTCAGCCCTGGCGAATATGCGGTGCGCGGCGGCCTGATTGATTTGTTTCCCATGGGCTCGCAAGTACCCTACCGTGTTGACTTGTTTGACAACGAAATTGACTCCATTCGCACCTTCGACCCCGACACGCAGCGCAGTTTGTACCCCGTGCCCGAAGTGCGGTTGTTGCCGGGCCGCGAATTTCCCATGGACGAAGCGGCGCGTGCCAAGTTTCGCAGTCGTTGGCGTGAACTGCTAGATGGCGACCCCACCAAAAGTCGTATTTACAAAGACATCGGTAACGGCGTGGCCACAGCAGGCATTGAATATTATTTGCCGCTGTTCTTTGAACAAACCGCCACGGTGTTTGACTATTTAGGCGCTGGCAGTGACAAGCCAGCCACGCTGGTTTTGCATGGTGATTTAGAGCCCGCGTTCCAACGTTTTTGGCAAGACACCAAAGACCGTTATCGCTTGGTGCAAGGAGACCCCGAGCGACCTGCTTTGCCGCCCGAAGCTTTGTTCTTATCGGCCGAGCAGTTTTACACCGGCACCAACCAGCATGCGCAATTGGCTTTGCGCCCTGGTGCCAAAGACAATGTGGGTAACAGCCAAAACAGCAACGCTGACAACACCTTGGCACAAGCTCTGCCTGACCTCACGGTGGTGCGGGGCGCAGAAGAGCCTTTGGCCAAACTGCAAGCGCACATTCGGAACACGCCACATCGTGTGTTGGTATTGGCCGAGAGTGCGGGCCGCCGAGAAAGCCTGCTGGACTTTTTGCGTGCGGGTGGTGTCAACCCACCGGCGTTTGACAACCTGCAAGAGTTTCAAAGCAGCGATGAAAAAATTGGCATTGCTACAGCTGCTTTAAATTCTGGCTTCCATTGGTTTGAAGCTGGCATCGACTTAGTCACAGAGACTGAATTGTTTGCAGCAGGCGTCACCACACGCAGGCGCAAGAAACAAGAGCAAGTGAGCGATGTTGAAGCGCTGATCAAAGATTTGTCAGAACTCAACGTAGGCGACCCCGTGGTACACAACGCGCATGGCATTGGCCGCTACCGCGGTTTGGTGAACATGGATTTGGGGGAGAAAAACGCCGATGGCACACCTGCGTTGCAAGAGTTTTTGCATTTGGAGTATGCCGACAAGGCCACGCTGTATGTCCCCGTTAGCCAACTGCAGCTGATTGGCCGTTACACTGGTGTGAGCGCCGATGAAGCGCCACTGCACCGTTTGGGCAGTGGTCAGTGGGAAAAAGCCAAACGCAAAGCGGCCGAGCAAGTGCGCGATTCAGCGGCAGAGCTGTTGAACATTTATGCAAGGCGTGCTGCTCGCCAAGGCCATGCCTTTAGATACAGTCCACAAGACTACGAAGTGTTTGCCAACGACTTTGGCTTTAGCGAAACAGCCGATCAAAACGCGGCCATTCATGCCGTCATTCAAGACATGATCAGTCCACGCCCCATGGACAGATTGGTGTGCGGCGATGTGGGCTTTGGAAAAACAGAAGTGGCATTGCGTGCCGCATTCGTTGCGGTCACTGGCGGCAAACAAGTGGCCATCTTGGCACCTACCACGCTGCTTGCTGAGCAACACTTTCAAACTTTGAAAGATCGGTTTTCTAAGTGGCCGGTGAAGGTGGCTGAAGTCTCTCGTTTTCGCTCTACCAAAGAAGTGAATGAGGCCCTCAAAGGTTTGGCCGATGGCACTGTGGACATTGTGGTGGGCACACACAAATTACTCAGTGAATCAACTAAATTTAAAAACTTGGGCTTGTTGGTGATTGACGAAGAACACCGCTTTGGTGTGCGCCACAAAGAAGCCATGAAAGCCATGCGCGCAGAAGTGGATGTGCTTACGCTCACGGCCACACCCATTCCTCGGACATTGGGCATGGCACTAGAAGGCATACGTGACTTAAGCGTGATTGCCACCGCGCCCCAGCGCCGCTTGGCCATTAAAACCTTTGTGCGCAACGAAGGCATAGGGGTGATTCGCGAAGCGGTGCTGCGTGAACTAAAGCGCGGTGGCCAAGTTTACTTCTTGCACAACGAAGTGGACACCATTGAGAACCGCCGCCAAAAACTGGAAGAACTATTGCCCGAAGCGCGCATTGCAGTGGCGCACGGTCAAATGCCCGAGCGTGATTTGGAAAAAGTGATGCGCGATTTTGTGGCGCAGCGCTACAACATTTTGCTGTGCTCCACCATCATTGAAACCGGTATCGATGTGCCTACTGCCAACACCATTGTGATTTCGCGCGCCGACAAATTTGGCTTGGCGCAGTTGCACCAATTGCGCGGTCGTGTGGGCCGAAGCCATCACCAAGCTTATGCCTATTTGATGGTGCCAGAAATTGACGCGCTTACCAAAAATGCTGCGCAGCGCTTGGACGCCATTCAGCAAATGGAAGAATTGGGCAGCGGCTTTTATTTGGCCATGCACGATTTGGAAATTCGCGGCGCCGGTGAAGTGCTGGGCGAAAACCAAAGCGGCAACATGCTGGAAGTGGGCTTCCAGCTGTACAACGAAATGTTGAACGAAGCCGTGCGCTGTTTGAAATTGGGCAAAGAACCCGATTTGCTCAGCCCCCTTTCTGCTGCCACCGACATCAATTTGCATGCCCCTGCCCTGCTGCCCAACGACTACTGCGGCGATGTGCATTTGCGTTTGTCTTTCTACAAGAAATTGGCCACTGCCAAAACTTCCGATCAGATTGACGGCTTGTTAGAAGAAATTGTGGATCGATTTGGCAAGCTACCACCGCAGGCCCAAACGCTCATGGATGTGCACCGCTTAAGGGTACTGAGCTTGCCTTATGGTGTGGTGAAGGTAGATGCTGCGCCCGGCATGATTCAAATTAGCTTCAAGCCCAACCCACCCATTGAGCCCATGCGCATCATTGAGCTGATTCAAAAGAACAAGCACATTCAATTGGCTGGCAATGACAAACTGCGCATAGAGCGCGAACTGCCAGACCCCAAAGCCCGTGCGCAAATGGTGCGCGACATCTTGCGTTCTTTGGGTCAGCCTAAAATTGAGACCGTTGAAGGATAAACAAGCATGAGCAACGAGCAAAGCGCCCCTACTTTTCAAGGCATGACCGTGAAGGGCTTTACGCCGCCTTTGAAATTAAGCGATTTCAAACTCATTGCCTTCGACATGGACTCCACACTCATCAACATTGAATGTATCGACGAAATTGCAGACGCAGCAGGCCGCAAAGCCGAAGTGGCCGCCATTACAGAAGCGGCTATGCTCGGTGAAATTGCTGATTACAAAGACAGCTTGCGCAGACGTGTGGCACTTTTAAAAGGTGTGACGGTGGCGCACATGGAAGAGGTATTGAACCATCGCCTGCAACTTAATCCTGGTGCAGAAAATTTGGTCAAAGCCTGTCAAGCTGCCGACATGAAAGTGCTGCTGGTTTCAGGCGGATTTACATTTTTCACAGACCATGTGAAGGACAGGCTCAACATCAACTGGACGCGATCCAATGTGTTGGAAGTGATGAATGGTGAACTGACAGGCCGCATGGTGGACCAAGACTGGGGCGACATTTGCGATGGTGAAGAAAAGCGCAAGATGCTGCTTCAAACCTGCACTCAAATGGGCATAGTACCCTCACAAGCCATCGCCATGGGTGATGGTGCCAATGACTTGCCCATGATGGGTGTGGCAGGATTGTCTGTGGCCTATCATGCCAAGCCCAAGGTGCGCGAGCAGGCCATGGTGGCCATTGAAGACGGCGGGCTAGATCGCTTGCTGGAAGTTTTTCAAGGCAAAAGGTAAAGCCAAGCGCTTAGGCCAAGCGATTGACCTGCGGCACCCCCGCCTCCACGGAAAACTTGGCCAAAGTTTCAATTTTGGTTTGCTGTTGACGCACATCGTCAACCACCCTTAGCTCAGTTTGAATTTGCTTGGCCGTGAACTCCACCACGCCATAACCTTTGCGCTCGCTGTCGGCAAATACAAAGTGCGGGTTTTCAGCCAAGCGTGCGGCCAACTTTGAATTACCAGCCGAGCGCGCCGTAATGCCAGCACCACAAAACTCGACACCAATTTTGGCGCTTTCGTCTTTGTAGGCATCGGCCATGACATGGCCTACCCAGTTTTCGTGAACGTCACCGCCAACGAGCACGGGGTTTTGGAGTGCATGGTTTTGCATGGACTGTGTCATGCTTTGACGCGCAGCAGAGTAGCCATCCCACCCATCATTCCACAACGAGTAGCCTGCACCCAACTTGTAATCACGTCTGCCAAAAATAGTTTGCTGTGCAATCACATTCCAAGTGCGCGCATCGCTTTTGGCCTTGGCAAAAGATTGGTCAAGCCACTGTGATTGTTCTGCACCCAACAATGTTCGCTTAGGGTTGAGCCACTCTTCGCATTGCGCCGTGTCAACCCAGCCTGAGCCATATGCATCGTTCCTGTTGCACACTTGACGGTCACGGTATTGCCTGTCGTCTAGCAAATAGATATTGGCCAATTTGCCAAAGGACACTTGCCCGTAGATGCGAAGTTCTGCGCCGCTGGCCAAACCTTCAATGGACTTTGTCAATGCACTGACCCGCAAAGGCATGTGTTCATAAAACGCCTGGTAGGCTCTAGCACGCTGCGCCACAAAATCAAAACCAATGTTGCCGCTTTGGCCTCTGACCAAACCCGCATAGTCATTGGACACTTCATGGTCGTCCCATGTGATCAGCCAAGGGCATTGCGCGTGCATGGCCTGCAAGCTTTTTTCACTTCTGTGAAGTGCATATCGGTCGCGGTAATCAGACAAGCTGCTCACCCAGCCACCCGAAGGCAAGCGCACTGCATTGGCGGCCCCCGCATATTCATAAATGTAATCACCCAAGAACAAGACCATGTCTAAGTTTTCTTGGCACATGTGGTCGTAGGCGCTGAAGTAGCCATGCTCCCAGCGCTGGCATGAGGCGTAGGCCACGCGGAGTTTTTGCACCATGGCCTCAGGGTGTGGCAGCGTTCTGGTTCTGCCCACAGTGCTTTGCGCATCACCGATTTGAAAGCGGTAGTGGTACCACCGATCACTTTGCAGTTGATCAAGCTCTAAGTGCACTGAATGCGCCAACGCAGCCAGAGCCACCACTTGGCCAGTGCGGCGATTGACTTTGAAGCCCTCATCGTCCGCTACTTCCCATTTGACAGACACATCGCTTGCGGCAAATTGCGAGTTACCGCTGGCTGCATCTGGCATGAGTCGGGTCCACAACACCACCGAACTGTGATTGGGTGATCCACTGGCAACTCCCAATGTAAATGGGTTGTGCCTTAAAGGTGATTGCGCCATCGACAAACTAAAAGACACAGGTGCCGAAACCAAGGCCGCCCATTTCAAAATATCTCTGCGCGTATTGGACGCCGGCGTCAGTTGCGATTCATTGCGCGGCGATGTCATGTTGTTGCCAACCATTCTTTAAGCAAAGCCGTAAACTGCGCAGGCTTAGCACTCATCACCCAATGGCCTGTGTCAAATTCCTCTACGCGCGAACCAGGGTGGGCTGCAATTTTTTCAAGCCATTCAGGCGAATGAAACATGAACGGTTTTCGGCGGCCATAGACATACAGCATGGGACGAGCGAAAGGCAATAACTTGAGCACATTGGCGGCTTTGTCAAAGCCGCCTAAAGAGCCCATCCACTTCATGGCATACGGAGAATTCATGCCACTGTGCATGTCGGCCAGCGGACTGGGGCACCTTAAAGCTTTTGCCATGTAACGCGTCATGTGGTTGGCCACAGACTTGCCTGGCGATGCAAACCAGCGCGCTATTTGCCAAGCCACAGCCAACCAAATTTGATAGCTGAAGACCCCCCATTTGGCTTTGGCCGTCCAAGACGAAATAAGTGCATGTGAGTTGTGATCGCCCACATCAACGGCCACCATGCGCTTCACTCGATCTGGGTGCAGTGCTGCATATTCATAACCAAAAATACAACCCCAATCGTGCAAAACCAGAGTGACGGGTTTGTGAGGGCTAACAGCATGCACCACTTCATCGATAAAACTTACCATCTCAACCAACGATTTGGCTTGCATGGGTGCTTGCGCGTCAAATGCGGGCAATGTAAAACGCACGCATTGGTGAGTGTCACTCAGCGCTTGTACGGTGTCATTCCAAAGGGCTAAGGTATCGGGCCAGCCATGCAACATGACCAGGGTTTCGGGGCCGTTGCCTTCAACTTGAATGTCAACGCCATGAAGCTTCATTGATTTCAAGCCGAAGCAGACACAGATGCGTCCATGGCTTGCTTCAAGCGATCAACGCCTTCCAAAATTTTGTCTTCGCCCACCGTGGCAAAGCTAAAGCGCAATGTGCTGTGATCGGGGTTTTGGCAAAAGAAAGGCGTACCCGGCACAAAGGCCACACCTTTGTCAATGGCCATTTTGGCAAACGCATTGCCGTCCTTCACTTTGCCGCCTGCACCCGTGAGGCTGGCCCACACAAACAAACCGCCTTGGGGTTGTACAAATGAAATGGCGTCGCCTAAATTTTGGCGCAGTGCGTTGCACATGGTTTGAGCGCGCAATGCATAAACCTGGCGCACTTTGTCTAAGGTGGCTGGCATGCGTCCTGCCTTAAGGTATTGTGCGGCTGTGGCTTGGGCAAAGGTGCTGGTGTGCGCATCGCTGAATTGCTTGCACATCACAGCACGACTTAAAAGTTCGGGCGGTGCAATCATCCAACCCACACGCAGACCTGGGCTTAAGACTTTTGACAAAGATCCGCAGTGCACCAACCAATCGCGACTACCAGGCACTTGCGCACTCAAGGCCAGCAAACTGGGAGGTGGTGCGTCATTGAAATACAAATCGCCGTAGGGATCGTCTTCCACCATGAGGGTTTTATATTTGACGGCCAACTCGAGCAACTTTTTACGGCGCTCTAAGTTAAGCAATGCTCCTGTGGGGTTGCCAAAGGTGGGGATGACATACACAAATTTGGGGCGGTGTTCGGCTATGAGTTTTTCAAGAACATCGGTGTCAACCCCATGGCCATCGACTGGCGCAGAAATGAGCTCTGCGCCATACAACCTAAAGCACTGAATAGTGGCCAAAAAAGTGGGGCCTTCTACAATGACTTTGTCACCGGGGCTGATCATGGTTTTGCCAATGAGGTCGAGTGCTTGTTGACTGCCCGTGGTCACAATGAGTTGCTCTGAACTTAATTCTGTGACGCCCTTTTGAGCCATAAAATGCGCCAATTGCTCGCGCAATGGGCCGTAACCTTCTGTGGCGCCATACTGAAGTGCGGCACCTGGCTCTTGGGACAAGGCCAAAGAGGAGGCCTCGCGAATGCCTTCCACGTCAAACATGGCGCTGTCGGGGAAGCCACCGGCAAAACTGATAATGCCGGGCTTGCCCAGAAGTTTGAATAACTCCCGAATGGCTGAAGTTTCGACATTGTTCAAACGATCTGCAAATTGCAAGGACATGGTGTATCTTCTCTCAAACACGGTTGGTCAATTCTCACATTTTCTCTCATGAACGCACACAACATCGA
>Ga0214921_10000302_pt1 | contig 96384 bp, 90 predicted proteins | sample LL1505_MetaG_FD_177992 | JGI IMG/M metagenome (GOLD analysis project Ga0214921, IMG submission 177992) | Freshwater microbial communities from Lake Lanier, Atlanta, Georgia, United States - LL-1505 | ecosystem: Environmental > Aquatic > Freshwater > Lake | place: USA: Georgia | collected... | reverse complement strand
ACCTGAAAATTTATTACCATTGCAAGTGGCCAAGGTCGAAGAAGAAGCGAAACGGGAGATTGAAAAAGAAAAAAAGTCCGAAGAATCCAATATCGATGTCAATATTCAACGACTTTCGCAAGAAATAGATACTCTGGAAAAATATAAAAAAAAACATGAAGAAAAAGGAGAGGCGGAAGACCTTCGACGAGCAAATGAATTGGAAATTGCTGCGAATAGTTTAAAACTCATGGTCAATAGTTTGGAAAACCGAAAACTTGCAAACATAAACCGACAATTGCGATCGAAACAAATACAAGAGAATGAAAACGGCGACGATTCGATCCCTGTATCGGGCGCAAATCCAGTCGATCCTATGTTATCTACAACACAAACACTTCTTGCTGCTCCGCTCACCGTAGATCAAGTGCCTCCTACTGCGATGGATATACCGCCGGTTCCACCTACGGCAGATCAACTGTCTCCTACTTCGACATCCGATACACTACCCCCGGTAGATCAACTGCCTCCTACTACGACGGATACACTGCCCGCGGTAGATCAACTGCCTCCTACTACGACGGATACACTGCCCGCGGTAGATCAACTGCCTCCTACTACGACGGATACACTGCCCCCGGTAGATCAACTGCCTCCTACTACGACGGATACACTGCCCGCGGTAGATCAACTGCCTCCTACTACGACGGATACACTGCCCGCGGTAGATCAACTGCCTCCTACTACGATGGATACACTACCCCCGGTAGATCAACTGCCTCCTACTATGACGAACACTCCTGTTGTTTCAACCACTGTAGCACCTGGTGCAGACATACTAGATCCTATGTTATCCGCTACACGAACGCTACTTACTCAACCAGTTGTTCCAGAAACTGTAGTTGCGCCTACGAATGTAACACAAGTAAAACCTGGTGCAGACATGCTAGTTCCGATGTTACCCGCATTACAAACTCTTCTTACTACAAAAGATACGCCTCCTGTTCCACCAATGACGACTGCACCTACTGTTGTGCACGACAGAGACATGCTAGATCCGATGTTATCCGCGTTACAATCACTTCTTACTACGACAAATACAGAGTCGTTTACTCCTGTTCCACCAACAATGGACGTGCCTACTGTTGTACCCGGTAGAGACATGCTAGACCCCATGTTATCCACATTGCAAACCCTTCTTACTACAACAGAAAAACCAGCTGTCCCCATAACCGTGGTTGCACCTGTAAACATAGCAGAAGAACAACCTGTAACAAACATGCTAGACCCCATGTTATCCACATTGCAAACCCTTCTTACTACAACAGAAAAACCAGCTGTCCCCATAACCGTGGTTGCACCTGCGAACATAGCACAAGAACAACCTGTAACAAACATGCTAGACCCCATGTTATCCACATTGCAAACCCTTCTTACTACAACAGAAAAACCTGCTGTCCCCATAACCGTGGTTGCACCTGCGAACATAGCACCGGACCAACTGGGGGTAGACATGCTAGACCCCATGTTATACACGTTACAATCACTTCTTACTACGACATCTGCGCCTGTGAACATAGCACCGGACCAACCTGGGGTAGACATGCTAGACCCCATGTTATCCACGTTACAATCACTTCTTACTACGACATCTACAACCGGTCCTCTCGTAACCACAGGGGTTGCACCCGGAAACGCAGTGGTTTCACCACCGCTTTGCCCCGAACCCGTAGTTGCGCCACCACCACCTTGCCCTGAACCCGCAAATGCGCCTCCCATTGAAACTGTGGCTTCACAAGAAACTACGGCTTCACAAGAAACTACAGGGACCAATGCACAAGACGGGTCAATCGAAAACAATGAGGCGATCCAAATGAGAAAGCCGCGTGCTCGCCCCGGTCAAAAACCAGCCGATGCCATGGAAGTCGCGAATATACAGTTGGATGGGCCGGAAAATACAAAAACAATCTGGGTGGACACCCAAAACAATGAAATTTACAACAACGACGCGCCGGTCCAAAAAGGCGCGGGGTTTCTTTGATGTTCTCTACAAAACGATTTAGATACAGTGACACAACTGTATCTAAAACAACAAAAATGCAATCAATTCAATATGTAATGGCAAATATTAAAATACCAATACAAATCGACACTAAGGGCAAAACCGCGCCCCTCATGGAGTATATATCGATTGCTATTGAAAAATGCGACGCGCTTCCTCAAAAAAGCGTAGAAAATATAAAAGACATATCGATCATTGATCTCATCAATTCCGCATTGTTAGACACAACCTCCTATCAAAGCGCGCCCCACATGTCTATTGAAGCAACTGAACCAGTATCTGAAGATGAAGATAAAATCGATGAAAAAGAGGACCCCGTACATAAGCCTTTATCCGTGTCCAAACTCGAATTAGAAACGAAAAAGCGGGGACGGGTTCGCCAAAACACCACATTTAAACACAAACATCGCGCATTTTCACGTTATTCCGTAAAAAACCACTCTTAATGGTTCAAGTACGGACGCTGATTCTTCTCCACCACAAGAGGCTCCGGCACCAGAATTGGCAACTTCTCAATAATATTCAAACTGGAATGCCCCTTAAGTTCAGCAACACAAGGTGCCTTGGGTGTTTCTAAATTCGTGCTACCAATGCCGAACAATTGAGATTCAATATCACATGCGTTTTTGGAAAGGTTCTCCGATGCCACTCGGCCAGTCAACAATCCATTTCCGGGGAAATAGGTTTGTTGGGGTTGACCATATGATGTATATGTCGAATATGCAGATACCCCCGTATTATTTTTTTGTTCAAGTTGATAATCGCCCGCGGTGTTTTTATTTCTCGTCGATGCCATAATACTATAAATACTATATACATACGAATATATATTGTTTTTTCAAATCAATATTTATTTATGCAATACGCGACAAAAGTTCTTGATAAATCGCCGTAGTTTCGTCAAATGTTTCCGGGGTTCTCAAATAATGCACAAGACACCGGTGAAACACATCTAAATAGTCATAACTAAACAGAATCGGCAAGCCCATTGCTGGATCTTCTAGAAACAACTTGTTTGCCGCCAATACATACGCCTTTTCAAAAAGCGCGCTCTGTTTCGTAAATTCATATATTGCATCCATCGCACGGATTGCAGCGTTTTCGTCATATTCATCGGACGGCTTCATATGAAAAAGCAAGCGAATTTGGTCTTGGTATCCCGCATCATTTGTATAAGAAATCTCAGGGATGTCAATGGGATAGGTATACATAGACATATTAGGTTAGAATACACAATATGTCTATATGATTTTTCGGTCCAAAGACTATCATTTTTGCTTACGCCCTTTTTTCTTCAATGTTCTTCGTTTTTTTCCGCCAAATTCGCGCTTGGTTTGTCGGATTCCTCTATCGCGCGGGTCTCCCACGTAAAATCCAGTATCCATCGGTGACACCTCTTCCTCGGCATGTACGATCGGTATCTCTTCGGCTTCTTGTAACGGAGTAGCGCGAGTTCGAATCATAGAAATTCGTTTCCCGGTTTGAATCGCAAGGGTCGAGTTGTCCTCGCCACGTTGTTTCGAAGTAGCATGTGCCTCCACGACATCTTTGCAAAGGTGCTGTAAAATTTTCTTTACTTTCTTGCCTGGATACATCTTTCTTACCGCATCAATCAATGCCCCGTCTCCACATATTTTATCTATGTTTCTTAAAAACACCTTGCTGTTCGGATGGTTTTTGTAATAAAAATCGATAAATAGTTTTAAAATGTTCGTGTTCACCGGGACATCTGCCATATCCGCGACTTCAAACAATAAATCAAACGCCGTGAATCCCTCTGTGTTTTTATAATCTACATATTTCAACGCTTGTTCTTGGTCTGCAAAATAAAGCAGGGTTTGTATCACATCCACATGATCATCGACATGATTCAAATCGGCAAAGGTTGGCATGGCTAACAACAATGCCGTGCTTCGATCTTTTTTACTTATATGCAACGGATTACAATCCATGCCCGTCTTTTCCAAAATCAGTTTGGCGGTTTGTATACCTTCATAGAGGTCGCGCTGTAATACGGTGACGTCGTTGTATTCCTTAAGTATAGATCCCGGATTCGACTTCCCAGAATCTAACAAGAAATGGACAGATTTTTCAATACCATTTTCCAAGGCCACGGATAACGCAGTTATTCCGAGGTCATTTGCATAGCCAATATCACATGTTTTATGATGTGCGTTATGTTTGACAATATATTCAACGAGACGGACCATGTCTGTTCGTCCACATGCATACATAAGTGGAGTGAATCCGTCGGTGTCGGGTGCACACAATGTGGTGCCCTTCTTCAAAATAGCCAATGCCAAATGAATATATCCTTTTTTGCACGCGAGTAAAAACGCATATTCACCCATTTCGTTTTTATGATCGATGTTGATGTCGACCCCCTTTACAACTTCGCTTATTTTTATTATTTTCACGGCCACTTTTTCTAAATCATTGGTTAAGGCGGCAGTGAGTAAGGTGTCTTTATACATGCCATGTGTGCTTGCGAAATCAAGCGCGCCGACATTACCGTCTATCGTATCTAGTGCTTCCTGTTCTAATCCATTTGCGATTTGCGCATATACTGCGTTTGCGATGAGTTTTTCTGGTGGTGTTGCTTTTTTAGATGACATAGTTGGATATAGTATCGGGTGATAATATTTTCATACCGATGGAGATTTGTCGTTATACAGATGGAATAAACTCCCAATCCAAATCTTGGCACACCTTTTTCCAGATCATATCCTGCTCCAATTGTTTTTCGCGGTCTTTCATCATTGGAATATAGGGCAAATATTGTGTTTGATCTAACAAAACACATAATTGAAATAGGGTATATGTATAATTAAAAAAGTTGGTTCGGTTCGCAGGACAATGAACCGCCCAGGGTTTTTGAATTTCAATAAACAATACACACAATGTCTCATGTAATTCTTCGTTCATAATAGGAGGCTTTACGCCAAATAAGGAATTGATATACTGAATGTGTTCAAAATATTTATTGTATCCTAATTTTCTCAAAATATCACGCATTTTATCATAATTGATAAGGGACATATCCTGGATACGCTCTTTCTTGATTCGCGCACGAATGGCATCGATGACTTCTTCGGGAATTTGAGTGGTTTCCTTGGCTTGAAATTGAGACAATATTTCTTTGAAGTGGTTCAATCGAATATATGCGGTATAGGATACTTCATTCGGGGGCTCCTTGTTTGTGGGTTTTGAACTATCTACGATATAGGTGACAAACTTGCCACATTGTAAGTTATTACAGATCAAAATTCCTTCTTCATCCTGGGGAATCAATTCGCCCTGTCTGCATATTTCACATACATCTGTTGCTACGATAAAATCTTGGATGGTCGAAATCTCATTATTGACATTTCTCCAGTAGTTTTGATATGCCTTTTTCGACTGGGCATATTTCTCCGACGAAAGATTGGCCGAATCTGGCGTTGGAGATTTGATTTTAAAGAAACAATTGAGAACATTGCTTGAATTTACTGGATTTGCCACGCTATTTGAGATGTTCTGTTTTTGTTCGAAATATTGGAAGACGTATTTCGAATTGTCCAACAAATAATTCCGTTTTTGCCCACGCAATTCACGAATTTGTTGTTGAAGAGAGAGAACCTTGTCGCGAATGTCCATATATTCGTCGATTTGGCCTTCTTTTAAGGTGGCCACTTTTGCTTTCCATTCGGCTTTCTCTGCGATGAGTTTGGGTATGGTTACTTCTTCGATCTCTTGGAAGTGGTTTAGCATTTCCGTGTGCTTCAAATCAATGGTGTTGGAAATAATGGTGGATTTGGGGGCGGTCGTTGTCTGGCGTTTTTGTGCACCAGAACTCGCCATTGTATTTTTGTTTGGTTTGATATCTATTTTGAGGTAGTGTTTTTATGTAGGTTTTTTATGAAATTGATGTTCGAATATGCAGATTATTTTATGGGCATATTGTAAATAAAAACAATGTCTTTTTCAATTAGTGCAAATGGAACTCAATTAATAGTAAACGGAAAAACAAAAGCCGATTTTAAAATATTGTTTGATACGTTTAAGGCCACTTTTGTGAATCCTGGTTTACTAAATGATGATGATAATAACAAAACATTACAAACCGCTTTAAATTGTGGAGATACAATTAAAGACGGCACAAATCAAGCAATTATATCACAACTGGGTTTATTTGGAACGAGTGAAACTGGTATTCGATTTACACTTGATCAATTAAAATCATTTGTTAAAAATGTAGAAGATAATGGAATACAAAAGGGTATTTGTAAATACAAAAAATTCGTAAGAAATAAAGCATCTGTTAATTCAAAAATAACGAAAGAACATATTGAAACTCCATATGAAATAGCGTTTGATGCGGCAACCGGAATACAACAGTTTTTTGTGCCAGGTGTTCAAATTCGAGTATTTGAAAGTATTGGGAAATATTTAGATCCAAGTTCCACAAGAGATTCTGATTTTATTTTCCCAGCTGCTGGAAATAAAATAGAAATATCAGCTGACGTATTTCGCAGGTTAGGTTACGATGGTGATTGCAAATTATCTGCTATAGCAAATAGCAAGGACAATTATAAATATGATTTAAAAATCTATGGACAGGACTTTAAAAAAGATAACAATAAGGCCAGAAATGCAGATAGTATAAGATTAGAAATATGCGGTGGAAATGCACAGAAAAAACAAAAGTTGACACAAGGAATAACTACAGCAATGAAAATTGCCATAATTATAGCAAAGGGTTGGGGCGACAAATTACAAGTATTTCTTGCATTTATTTATAAACTTACCGACGAAGCTCCTCCTGGCGTTACTGTAGCAGTCGCAACATGCGATGAAATTGTTTATAATTTATGTTGTTATTTTGGTGTTACATGCATTTTAACGTCAACTGGCATTGGAACTCTTGAAGGAGAAACAAAAATACAGAAAATAAATAAGATTTTACATTATGAGCCAGAAGGGTCCGACCCAGTAGAATTTCTAAAAAATTTAACTACAAATTTTGATAAGACGAAGGTAGAAATTTTAAAAGGATATAATGATTTTATTGAATTAATTACTCATTTAAACCAAAACCCATCTAAGCAACTTTCTGTAAATGGTACAACAACAACATATAATTTTACAGCAGAGTACTATCAGTGCATTCTAGATGATTTGCAACAAATTAAAGTTCAAATAAATGCTTTACAAATAGGACAAGATATTGAATCAGCAAATGCTTCGCTAAAAGAATTGAAAATGTTCTCGGTGAATAGTTTTATAAAAGAGTTTTCTAGAGGTGAATTTAGATTGGCGGCTGCGTCCACAAATTATAATAATCATCCAACCGGAAAAAACAAAAACGTATTTTTAAATAATCCGAATGTTACAAAACGACCATTGAACAATCAATCATTTATGAGTATTGGAACTAGATACTTTTCTAGGACACAAGGCGGTAGCACAATGAATAACGAACAACCCCAAATAGGCGGAACTATACAAGACGATTATTATATTTATTTTATGAACGATTATGTATCTATTGGTGGTCGAACGAAAGGTTTCTTGGTTAAAGTTGATGATAGTGATAAAAATTTTGATGTAGAATCCCGCAATGTTTATTTTGGGAGACCTTTGCCGAATCAACTTGACGAATCTTTTAGTGTATCCCCTACTGATATTTTGCCGCAAATTAAGGACACAGAAACTGATCCCAGACAACCAGATAGTTCATTGATTGATGAAAAAGAATTTGATGCTATTGAAAATCTATACAAAGAGTTAAAATATTTATTTAACAAGTACTATCCAGGATATAAACAACAAGCGTTGCCATATATTCCCGAATATTTTGATAAAAATCCAGGATTTGGAACGTCAACTTTTTATTATTATTGGAGTGAGATGTTATTGCGCCTAGAATGCGATCCTGATTATTCAACAAAAAAATTAGAATTTTATACTCAATTAATAATGTCTGATTTATTAGACCAAGTAAAAGAAACATATACATTCATTCAAGCACAACCGCAAACAGTTGGAACAAATAGAGACCGTAAACAATTGCAGGAAGAAAGCGGATCTGTTTCACGTAATTTATTTGTGGATTATGGCGGAAAAAAATCAAAAAAACAAACACGTAAATACGTAGAAAAAACGAATAAAAAAACAAAAATATCGAATAGATCAAAATTAAAAAAATCAAAATCAAAAACTCGTAAATACTACAAAAATCGCCTATCCTGAAAATATACACCTTTGAACATTGTAATCCGCACAAAGTGTAGATAGTGTTCAAAGGCAATGTATTGCGAAGCAATTGCCCCACAGGGCAATCCGATAAATCAATTCAGACGCACACACAAGGAACGTAGTCTGCGAACTTAAATGTTCATTGGTGTAATAGTTGCCAATAATGTTCAAGGGTGTAAAATGTATACATATGTATAAGAGTTTGTAAGGATTTTTTGAACGGAGTAAAAAACGAAATCGCGGCGCACTAAAAAGACTTCTCGCCGAAATCGTAAAACTCGCAAATATAATACATAGATGTCATATATACAAAGCCGTCCGTCTAACATGGAAATTCAACTCGGGGAAGATTCTTCCCCGTCGATACAAATGTCGAAACGGCAATTTAAAAAAATGATGTTTCTATACAATGCATTAGACGAGGGGTGGACGGTGAAAAAATCACAAGACGCATATATTTTTACGAAAAAGCATGAGAACCGGCGTGAAATTTTTCAAGAAAATTATTTAGAAACATTTTTGGCGACGAATTTTAAAAATGCACTTGGACCATAGTTATGCGATCAATATTGACAAACATTTGAAAAAATTGAAGACATTTATTCGAAACAGGTTTCGAATAAATTTTACGAAAACAGGATGGCGGCATTACTTCAAGCAATCGATGCCATGTCAAACATACGCCAAGGTGATAAAGGCCACCCAGAGTTGGACTGGTCAAACAATATGCAAGAAAAAATCGTGCAATTCGACTTTCAGTGTGTTCGCACAGCCGAAGCCGGCATTTCAAATCTAGCCCAAATTCTAGACGAAATAGTAGGTGACTTGACGAGATGTACCGATGCGAATCGCATAGAACTGCTCGTGCTTCTTTACAAAATCATCGGAAAAACACGTGACATTCATGGCGGAAAGGGGGAATATGCATTATCTTATATGATGATTTGGGTTTGGTATAAGTATTACCCGGTCCTTGCAAAGACCGCGCTTCGACTCTTTGTTATCAGGGCACCTGAACAAATGGTCGAAGCGCCCTATGGTTCCTGGAAGGACATGAAGTATTTTTGTAAATATGTGTTGGACCAAACCGGTGACAGGTCGCATCCGCTCATCCAATATTGTATTGAAGAAATGAACCACCAATTGTGCATGGACGATGAGGTGTATAACAGTTCATCTGCGGCGGATGAGAAGAAAATCAGCCTGGTTGCAAAGTGGATTCCCCGTGAAAGTTCAAAGTTTGGTTGGATGTATGAGAGTTTGGCAGTTCAGTATTACCCAGAGTATATGGAAAAGGTCCGTGCCGATCCCTCCCGTATGAAGGCGATCAAGAAGTGCAAGGCCCAGTATCGTATGTTGCTCTCGAAACTAAACCGGCATATAGAGACGGTTCAGATTAAGCAGACATCCCAGAATTGGGCGGACATCAACCATGCAAGGACAACATCCATTACCATGGCCAAGCAACGAAAGGCGTTTTTGAATCAGAAGAAGAACGGGGATGTTCGGTCGGAAGATCCGGATCGAGTTGCCTGTGCGGAAAATCTGCGCTCCTATCTGGACTCATTGAAGAAGGAGGGCAAGGAGGTGAAGGGTAAGCATGTGGGTCTAGAGATGTTTACTACACAGGCGCTTCAACTGTTTGGATATGGGTATGATTCTGTTGCAAATCAGGAAGAGGCGGATATCCTCAATTCACAGTGGCGTGATAATTCCAATACAAAAAACGCGGATGGTCTTGGTCCGATGGTTGCCATGGTAGACACCTCTGGATCTATGGCCGGCGACCCCATGAATGCAGCAATCGCACTTGGTTGTCGTGTTGCGGAAAAGTCTTGTCTTGGGAAGCGTGTTCTAACCTTCTCTACCGAACCTGAATGGATAAATTTAGATGGCAAGGAGACGTTTACGGATATGGTTTCGGCGATCATGATGAAGAATGGGTCCGCGGGACTAAACACGGACTTTTATAAGGCGCTGAATATGATTCTTACTGCGATTGAAGTGCACTGTGTTCCTCCCGAGGATGTGGAGAACATGATTCTTGCGATCTTTTCCGATATGCAGATTGATGATAATCTCAGTTGCATGAACGGTGGTTCGTATGGCCCCAATGATTCTCAGAAGATTGAGGCAAGGGGGAAATGGACCACGATGCATGAGCAGATCAAGGCGAAGTATGCGGAGGTGGGAATGCGTCTTTATGGACGACCTCTTAGTCCGCCTCACATTCTCTTTTGGAATCTACGACAGACCAATGGGTTCCCGACGCTGTCCACCGAGGCGGGTTGTTCGATGATGAGCGGATACGATCCGACGGTATTGAATATGTTTTGTGAGATTGGAATGCAGGCGCTACGGGAAATGACACCTTATAAAATGTTGACAAAGTTGTTGGACAATGTGAGATATCTGCCGATGGAGAAGGCGATTCGGGAGTATTTTGCGCGCCTGTAATGTTGCAACGGTTGGTCTGGTGCAAAAATTATATAGAGAACTATATAATGTTTGATGAAATCGAGCCTTGTCAGCAAATAAAACCATGTCTGTATTTAGGAAGCGCGAGTGCATTACGATGTGACATTGATTTTTCTATGGTAATAAATTGCACGATGGATATTCCCTTTTCGAAAAAATATAAACATAGTATTCGTGTGCCGGTTCATGATGATTTGTCTTACAACGACCAATTTTTAGAGATTATGGAGAACACGGACATTCTTTCGAAGATGCATGCTCTAGTTTTAAATCATAAACCGGTATTAGTGCATTGTTATGCGGGCATACAGCGGTCGTGTTCCGTGGTGGCATGCTATTTGATTCGATATTATAACATGACAGTGCTAGATGCCGTGGAATATATAAGAAAATGCAGGCTGTGTGCATTTTCCGAAGAGGTGGTGTTTATGACGGCCATGGAAACCTTTCGTAGGAACTTGGATTTGCATTCATAAAGACTGAAATCCTTGATGAATTACACCATTGCACATTTAAATCGCACATTATTGGGCGATTTATTAGCGGAATGGCAACGTTATCATGCGCATTTCAAATGCGCAAAGGTGTAAAATCCCGCATTTTATATCTTCGCTGGCATAAACTTATATTTTCCTTGGTAGGTTTCGTTATTTTCAACCAATTCTTTAATCTTTTTTATCGAAATTTTCAACTCTTTTTGTATCTCTGTATAAGATGCAAACGTTTTTATAATTTCATTGGTTGTTGGATGCAATTGTTGAATTTTTATCCCTCTTACGTTTGCTTTTTTGTTTGGAAGAATATTGGATTGTAAAAAATCATCTTGAAGAGATGCATCCACATTTTCCCAGCGCAACCAATAATGACCGTTTAATGGGGACGAATGTTTTATTGCGGAACACATTGCTGACGGATGTTGTAATATTTCTTTTGCAGCGTCTTTCGCCAATTCAAATACCTTTATAACTTTGGTTTTATCAATATTTAACATTGCAACTTGACCTTGATTTTTTTCTTGAGTGATCACTGTATTTCCAATATCTCGTGGTTCATGCAAATTGGGTTCTCGACGGTTCAATATAAAATGCCATCTGTGATCTAGATATATGGTTTTATGCTGGAATGCCTTTTTTATTGCGGTAAATGACGCTGTTTTGTTGTTATAATTAAACCCGCGCGTTGCTTCTGTAATACTATTATATACTTGAACAACCCGTTTACAATCGTCTTTATGATATATTTGAACGATAGGTCCAGTCGCATTCGCAATCATTGGCGCCGCAATATTGTCATCAGTTTCTTCTCCTGATTCGATATCTTCGGCAATTGGTTGTTCTTCGTGATGGTCCGGCATTTCACTCTCAACATTGTTTCTTATTGTTTCATTTTCAATGTTTATATCCATATTGTTAATTGAATCGTTTTGTAACTTGAACATTTTTATAATATCCATAACTTCGTCGTAACTTTTGCACAATGGAGCCAAGGTAGCAAGGATAGCGTTTTGATTTGCAACGTAAGCGAGTCTATTGTTTAAGAAATCGATCTTTTTTTCTTCAATGCGTATTTTGGTAATTTCAATATTATTGTATTTATTCATTTCTGTGATAGCAAATTTCACAATCTTTTCATATTCTTTTTGATTTGGAATACGATATGCTTCTGTGGAAAACTTTTTATTTTTACGTTCCAGTTGATTATATCTATATTGTAAAAGTTCGGCGCTATTATGCAACGCTTTTTCGAATTTAATGCTATTTTCACACACAAACACATCCAATAAGATTACATTCGCGCCGAAATCGCATCGTAATGCGTCAATTCTGTTTTTAATGTCGGTAGTTTCTCCAATTTTCAATATGAAACCACCCTCTTCATGTTCCTGCATTTTACAAAAATAGACCACCCATTTATTTTTATTACTTTCAATCAATACTTCGTGTCGTTTCATGGCAGTTTCTGTTTTTGAAACCACAAGTGCATGTTCTAATGCCATTTCTTTTGCATGAACATATTCATGCATTATAGATTCCATCTTGATAAAATAGGTGCGAATTTCTTTTGCTTTTTCCGTTGCTGAAAACATACAAAAACATTTGAAGCAATCCACGGTCAATAAAATTTGTTCCTTTCGTCGACCATTGGCTTGGTTATGGTGCAATTCTTCTTTAAAGAAGAAAACTATTTTGTAGTGTATATTCTCTTCAAATTTATTTTCTAATAACCTTTTGGCGTTTACTTTTTGTGTAAAACCCACATTGTTCCAGACATTGTCAAAATCAACAACAAACGCCTTGTTATTTTTACCGTGTTTTAGATATAAATAATGGCTTATCATAAAGATTCGCTCCTCTTCCGCAGTCATATTTGCCTTCATAATTCTGACCAATTCGTCATCACTGTTCGTATTCAACTGAAGTTCCATTCTATATTATAGTCGGAGATTGTTTTTATATAATTTTTACGCAACTACTATAAAATGCCTAAATCTTTCTGTCCGGTCCACGGCCTCCACCCCCCTCGATAAATCCAAACACCACAATCCATAACAACTGCAGAAATGCATATGCACTCTCCGAAAAAAACATTCAAAAACACCAACCCGCAGTCCCGTCATCCTTTCGAATAAAAATCTCAAAATACTTTAGGGAAAATATCCCCCTCAAAATATCATGATTTCGACTTTTCAAATCATGTTATCTAGATATATCGAGTTAAAATTTTTGTAAATTCCACTAAATCAGAGTTATAATATTTGTAACCCTTTTGTGCGAAATTATAATTTAGGAATTAAATACCATTTCCCCAAATTTTTTTCTAGACATAGCATATAAGTATTTTATACTAGAATGGCTGGTGGACTTATGCAACTCGTCGCCTATGGCGCCCAAGACGTGTTCCTCACGGGAACCCCCGAAATTACCTTCTGGAAGGTGTCTTACAGACGCCACACCAACTTCGCGATGGAATCCATCGAGCAAACCTTCTCCGGCCAAGCCGATTTCGGCCGCCGCGTGACCTGCACGATCTCCCGTAACGGTGATCTTGCCTACCGCACCTACCTCCAAGTGACCCTCCCCGAAATCAACCAATCGATGGCCACCTCTGGATCTGACGGTGTGTATGCTCGCTGGTTGGACTACATCGGTGAACAACTCATCGCGCAAGTCGAAGTTGAAATCGGTGGCCAACGCATTGACCGCCAATATGGCGACTGGATGCACATCTGGAACCAATTGACCCTCTCCAAGGAGCAACAACGCGGCTACTTCAAGATGATCGGTAACACCACCCAACTCACCTACATCACTGACCCCGCCTTCGCCTCCATCTCTGGTCCCTGCGCTGCCGCCGGTGGACCTTCCCAAGTGTGCGCTCCCCGCAACGCCCTCCCTGAGACCACCCTCTACATTCCTTTGCTATTTTGGTTTTGTAGGAACCCCGGGTTAGCGTTGCCCCTTATCGCCCTCCAATACCACGAAGTCAAGATCAACATCGATTTCCGCCCCATCGGTGAGTGCCTCTGGGCCGTGAAGTCCCTTGCCTCTGCCGCCAACGCTGGCACCCAATCCGTGTCCCAAGCCTACCAACAATCCCTTGTTGCCGCTTCCCTCTACGTTGACTACATCTTCCTTGACACCGACGAGCGCCGCAAGATGGCCCAAAACCCCCACGAATACCTCATCGAACAAGTCCAATTCACTGGCGATGAATCCGTGGGATCCTCTTCCAACAAGATCAAGCTAAATTTTAACCATCCCTGCAAGGAATTGATCTGGGTCGTGCAGCCCGACGCCAACGTTGACTACTGCTCGTCTCTCGATGCCGGTGGCCTCCTCTACCGCACCCTCGGTGCCCAACCCTTCAACTACACTGACGCCATCGATGCTCTCCCCAACGCCGTCCACGCTTTCGGTGGCCCCAAGGAAGTGTCTGGTGCCTCTGGCTTCATCAACACCTCTGGCCTCTTCCAAATGGCTGGTGCCATCGACGCCACCGGAAACGGTGCCGCCTGGGCCACTGGTGGAAACGCCGAATACGCTTTCCAAAACCAAGGTGGTGCTGGCAACGAGGGCTCCCTTGTGTCGGATGCCGGCACCTTCGTGCTCGCCGAGACTGCCCTTGACCTCCACTGCTGGGGCGAGAACCCCGTGGTCACTGCCAAGCTCCAACTCAACGGCCAAGACCGCTTCTCGGAACGCGAAGGCTCCTACTTCGATGTTGTCCAACCTTTCCAACACCACACCCGCAACCCTGATGCTGGTATCAACGTGTATTCCTTCGCGCTTCGCCCTGAGGAACACCAACCCAGCGGCAGTTGCAACTTCTCGCGCATTGACAATGCTGTGCTCCAACTTGTGCTCTCGTCGGGCACCGTTTCGGGCACTGCCACTGCCAAGGTGCGCGTTTACGCGGTAAATTACAACGTGCTCCGCGTTATGTCCGGCATAAACAGAAAAAATCAGCTGTGCCAAAAAACAACACGCCACAAACAAACAGGCCCTGTTTGTGGAAACTTCGTTCGCGCTCCTGTTAATAAAATTAGCCAGTTGTTAGTGAGATCCTGTTAGGATCTTGCAAGACTACTTGTTGTTCGGGGAACCCCTTAGAGCCTTAACTACTAAGTATACTTGGGAAACCAGTATATGGCGGAGAATAGAACTCCGGTATAGTAATAATGTTAAGGATTGGGCAATCCGCATGGTTACAACCTAAAGACGCATGTTACACGCTAGTCTATGGTTGGCCGTCAGAGACTGAACGGTAGTCGCTCGATGATGAAGGTCTAAGCAACCTGAGTCGGGTTAAGATACAGTCCGTCCCCTAGGGAAACTTAGGGGGTAAGACCACTCCAGGGCTGGTGTGGCATATTCCAACTAGAGTCGTTATTTTGACTGCATATATGATAACAAAAATTGTTCGATTAAAAATAAAATAAAAATGAATATAAAACGCAACCGTTTTATATTTATGAAAACGTTGTGACGAAAGATGGTTTGAATCTTGTTCAACCGCCGGGTTGAGCAAGATTTTGTAGAGAATAATGTGTGGTTTGGAAAAATAACATGTCTATGACTTTATTCAAACCATAATGCAGTGAATCTTGCTTTTGGCACGCCAAAATAAAGATTTTGTTCGAAATATAATGCATATTGTTTGCACTTCTGAAATGAAGAGAAAAATGTTACCACAAAAGCACTAGTGGTTGCTCTCTTTGTAGAGAGAGAGCAAAACTTTATATAACAATAATGAATAGACATTTGCTCTTTGTTTTCAAAAGCAAAAGGAAAAAACAGTTCGCAAACATCTACTTTTTATACCTGGACGCAACAAACCGAACACACCTTGTTTCCGCGGTAGAATCGTCGCACATTTTATCGAAATCTTTATAGTGTTGGTGTATACTCGCAAATTTTGAAAGAATATCTTGGAAATCGTAGTCTATTTTCATACAATTGCATTCCGCGCAACATGCTTTTATGTTCTGGATTGTATACCCATGATTATTATCAAGTCTGTCCATTCCGTTTTCGTTATTTTCGTCATTTTTCTTTCCGCAAATGTAACAATTTGATGAAGTAATTGCAGTATACTCATCAATTGTTATAGAAAATTCCATGTCCATTTTCACTGCTTTGTTCCTATATTGATTATATGAACACTTTTTATGACCTGCAAAACATTCGGGGTATAGATTCCTAGAAACAATGTTTTGATGCGTTAAAATGTGACAAGCGCGTTTAATAAATACACTTTCAGACAGAGAACCTTTCATGTAATTGCACATTTGGCAACAACTAACGCAATTTTCGATGATATACCCTATGCCTGAATTTTTTCTGTCTATACCATTGAAACCTCGTTCTTCTAGAATTCCGCAATAATGACAGGGGTTTACAACAATTTTTTCATAGTCTTCAAATGATAATTCAAACTGTAATTCTCTTTCTCTTGCACCCTTTTTATAAGATGTATACTGTGGTCGCATATTGTTCCGACATGTTTCGTTACGATGTTCTTTATCTCTTCTTGAATCCTGTAATTTATTATCATTTCTACAAGACAAACAGGTTTTCACGACAGTTTCTTTTATACCGAGAAATTGTTCCATTGGCAACTCTTTGCAACATGTTGTGCATAATTTTGTTAAAACAGGAGTCGCATCGGGAATGTTCTCTACAGCCCTATTTTGTTCTTTCACAAAACCACGTCGATTTCTATCCTTTTCGCGGTCTTTTTCCAAACATTCTTCGCAATTCGAATGTTGATAATCCATATTCAGTTGTGATCTGCACCCACGAATATAATTCCTACATACCTTTTTGTTCATGGCCACAGTTTCGTCTTCAAACTGACACAGTTGGTGCCTTCCGCAATATATGTTCTCCTGACTTCTCTTGGAGGGGCAACCTTTTTTGGAACATAATACGGGTTTTTCTTTGGATGCACGGTTTTTCTTTCCGCGATCTCTACACGAATCACATGTCTTTACGCCGTCTGTAATATAATACGCCATTTTGCAACCACTACAGGGTTGTATCTTCGACAGCATTTCATCGGTGTATTCATTCATGTATTGGTGGAATACACAAAATCTGGAGTTAGTTAACCCATGGTGCCGACAAGGTTCGCAATTACGATCTTTCGCCAAACACTTTATCATAAGAATTTATGATAATATGACGACTTTTTTCGAAGTGATAAAGTATTCAATTTTTTCATATAATTTCTCAAAAACTTATGAAAATGGTTGATAATAGCGCAATTCTGTTATGCGTTATTTTCGTATGAGAACATCTATGAAATCCAATTCAATAGAAAACATGATAAAACAATCGATTTTCGGTAAAAATTCCAATTCCAATAAAAAAATAACCCCATTATATACCTACCCAATATGGCAAAAACAAATGGAGGAGTAAGGTGGACAAAACAATATGACAAAAACACCGCCCTGGACGAATTTATATCCAATTCCGAATTCAAAATTTTATCCGACGATAGCATTTCGTGCATTACGATTTTAGCAAACATCAAACCCAACAAAATATCACCTTACAAAACGGTTCGTCACGGCATCATCGACCAGCCTGTCAACACCATCCTGATAAAATGTTTTGTTTGGGGAAATCAGAACACCATACGTTCCGCAAAAGCACCATTGAATCGGAGATCGGGATGGATAGAGGTTACAAAAACATCCACGTTTATACATGAAAAAAATATACAGCACGATGTGTATAAAAAGTCGTTTCGCCAACTTGGTTCTCTCTTAGAGCCGATTTGTCCAGCAATTGTAAACAGCATGGAAACCCCAGATGTAGATTATCAATACAAATTGAAAAAACAGATTCTGGCACATTTGGTATCCAGATCGGCCACCACCATAGGCGACAAACTACTGATTGAAGACCTATTTCGGCACCCCCTCTTGTTTTTATGCATGGAATATATGAATGATTATATAACATTATATGACATACTTCAAAGCAATCAATATACCCCCTCTCAAAAAACGAGGTTCAAAGATATGGCCTGTTATGAATTGTCCAGACTTCATGCAATCGGGTATCGACATGGCGATTTTCATATGAATAACGTTTTAATTCACCCCACCTATTTCTATTTCACAGACAACGTCAATTCTTTTTCTATTGGCAGAGCGGTTCTCATCGATTTTGGAAGAAGCGATCGACATGTTCCCGCTTTCCCAAATCGCATAGAAAAAATAATGGCTCCACATCAATGGCCAACCCCAGAAGGAGAACGCGTAATGGAATGGTATGTATTATCGTCAGATCAGAAACGAGAATTGGAACGCCGGTTTGCGGAATTTGATACCCGCCGGCAACGTATGGAAAAAAATTTACTGTATAAACTAAAAAACATGGGAACTACCGTAGAAACCGTAATCGAGTATTTGGAGAACCAAATGTATTAGCACTCTTGCCCGCCTTTTTTCAATATTCAAAAAAATATTGAAAAAACAAAAAACTTACCTATTCAACCCCATCCACCCCCAATAACAAATCAATTTCATACGTATCTAACCCCTGTTTCTCCATATCCTTCTTTTGCTTCAATAATCGCTTCTTATCGGCGCGACTCAATTCCTTTTTTTCCGGCACAACCTCGATTTTATTCCCCAACGAATCGAACTTATCTTCCGCCTCTTCCAGATTCAATGTCTTCGCCTTATCCTTCTCGGCCTTCTTACGCGCCTTTTCCACCTCTTCCATCCACTCCGACCCAAATACGCTCAAATTCCCCGAATCCAACAACCATTTTTCGGGGCAGATTTCCCGATAAAACTCTTCATTGTGCGAAATCAAGAGCAACCCACCTTTGAACGTCTTGATCGCACCCGTCAATGCACCCAAGGAATCACGATCCAAGAAATTCGTCGGCTCATCCAAAATAACAACATGAGGCAAGTTCCACATACACGCTCCCAATACAATCTTCACCTTTTGGCCCCCCGATAACATACCAATCTTACTATGTTGTGCGAACTGTGGTTCTAAGCCGAAGTTATCCAAATGTTTCTGGATTTCGCCCGTGGTCAATTTGCGCTGACCCAACATGTTCTCCATCGCCAGTTTTTCGTCAAACTCCTTCGCCATCTTTTCATACCCCATTTGAATCAACTCGTTTTTCGTAAACCACTGTGTGATTTCACTTTCCGATTTGCACTCATACTCATTTTCGCGTTTTCCGGTGCGACGGGCCAACAATTCACTAATCACCATATACTTGTTCTCCTTGGCCTTTTTCTGAATCGCCTCCAATTCTTCGGGCGTAAGCGTCAAACTATCCTTATTCGTCTGTTCCTTATCAAACCCGGCGCGATAACGCCACATAATATATTCTACCGGTGTCTTATCCAAATGGTGTTCAATATGGTGGAAGGCGTGTTGTGCCACATATGCCACGCGAACATTGGGGTGGCGCTCAATGATACCGCGATTCGGTTCGAGTTCCCCCACTAAGATTTTGATGAGCGTGGATTTACCAGCACCATTGACACCGACAATAGCAACACGGGATGCCATGGACACTTGAATGCTCACATCAACCAATTGGGGTTTTAGAGCCGTGGGATATTGGAAATAACTATTTTTCATTTTCAAAACGGCTTTGGTCAGCGATTTCACGCCTTCCAGTGGTCCGGGTTCGGGAAACTGAAACGATACGTTCTCATTCGTAAGTTCATAGTATTGTTTCGCTTCAGGCTTCTGTTTCACGAAATCGGACAAGTTTCCGCGATACGACTTCAACTTCAGGTTTTCATAATGCATAATATTGGTGCATACGTCATCCAAAAAACGCGTGTCGTGGGAGACAATCAAGCAAGTCGTCCGCGTAAGGTTTTTCAAATAATTGACCAACCACTTTACTGCGAATTGATCCAAGTGATTCGTAGGCTCGTCCAACAATAACATATCGGGGTTCAAAAGCATGGCTCGAGTCAAGGCCAATTTCATGCGCCACCCACCAGACAATGCTGTCACGGGCCCATGTATCATATTTTCTTCAAACCCCACATTCTTCAGACCATCGGTGATCTCGGCATTGGAAATGCCCATGTCCACGATCTTCGTATCTTTGGCAACATATTCTAAGACACTGGTGTCATCATTGTTGCCTTGAATATCGTGTTCTACATACACGCTTTTCAAATCTTCAGGGAATTCCTGTAAATTTTTATTCGCAATGGCCTTCATGAGCGTCGATTTTCCAGCCCCGTTCGGGCCAACTAACCCATATTTTCTACCAATTTTCACCTTAAATGGCGTTTGGTGCAACAAAACACGGGTTCCATAGGCCAAGGAAAACATACAATCACACAAGTTCTCTTCGTCATCTTCCGGGTTGTATTCCTCTACGATAATCGTTTGTAAAATGACGTTTTTGATCTCGGAAATCGCGGTGGCGCATTTCTCATCGTCGGTGATCACATATTTCAAGTAGGGTTCCATGCAACTCTTCCAAAGCGCGTCCTCCTTCATTTCGTGGATAACAAGATTCCACACCAACGATATGGAATGATCGATGAGAACATGTGCATACGACGAATGGTCGGACCCATCCTTTGCTACTTCAATATACTTCGAAAACGTTTCCCTGCAGTTATCGATCGTGAAATTATCCAAGGATTTGTTCAACCCCAAATTGTATACCGCCGTCAACACATTGCGTGAATTGAGACACACGTTACGAATCTCCACTTCGGCGATTTCTTCGTATCCTTTGGTGAGAACAGGTTCCAAAATGGGGTAAAAAATCTTGGCATACACCGGGTTTTTCAGGAGTTTCATGAGCGTTTCGATGACAACGGCGGCACGACGCTGATACACCATCTTGCGCTCACGCATCGACTTCGTGAGAAGGGGGGCCAAAAAGCCAAGCGTGGGAATATCAATATCGTTGACAAACGGCGTGGAAACAAGTGCGTCGAGAGCAGTTTGTGTATCTTGCGACGGATTCATATATGCGGAGATGACGGCCGGCACCAAGTGTTGAATATCCACGTTTTCGATGGTTTTACCGACATCCAAGAATGTCGCCGCAACCTGGGTCTTCACTTCCTTTTTGGGATCACTTGAAATATCAATGAGTTGTTTCATAATTTCCGGCATATGTTGTGCCGTTTGTAGGGGGTGGGTTTTTGCGAAAACGCCCAATAAGACAAGTGACATATGCTTGACTTGCCACTTGATCGATGTAAAGCCATGGAACATAGATTCCGAAAGCCGAGTAAAACAGTAGGGGTTGACCTTTTGAATCAGAAGTGACCCGAATTGGTGCACTTTGTCTGTAAGTTTGCTATCGCCCGCGAATGGAAGCGCGGAATCGAATGCGGAAACAAACGCGGGTTCCATGTAGGTTTCGTAGCCAGTTTCCAGCAACTGGATTTTTGCATCCAAATCGAGGGTTGTGAGATCGAAGTTCTCCATCGCGATGGAAATATATAGACCGACATCTTTATGTTTCTTCGAAACAACAATTCTTTCGATCAAAATCGCAGATTTGTGAGATAAACCTAAACAAGTTCTCCGTTTCCTAATTATTGTTGGGGGTTTGGATGATATATATTTATTCTTGAAAACTGCATAAACATAAAACAACCTTTTCTAGTAAACAAAAATGGCACTTTATATATCGAATAACCTACACACACAAAATGACTTATTGATGAAAAACTTGACGGATTTTTACAAGACCAATGATCGTTTGAAAAAGATGATGTCTATTATCAATGGGGAATCGAAACTCTCACTGCGCATCCTCGATTGGTTTGTCACGAACTTTGCAAAAAAATATTACACCGTGTATGAAATCGTATCTACGAATGGGTCGTCGCAACGATTCAAAGTCTATAACGATTACAAACTCAAACTTAAGGCTTACGGGAAGCATAGGTTCGATCCGTTCTGTCGCTGGGAACGCATTAATATTCCTTATGACGGCGAAAAATCCATGGAAACCACGATCGGGCAACTTAATTTTTTCAAGTGGGCACTTGAGAACAAGATTATCGATTATATAGAGGAAAACCATGGTGACATTGAGAACGACATGAATCATCGAAATAGCACGTCGAAGCGGAGAACACCATCTGACGAAGAAGAATCGGTCACAGATAATACCAAAACACGAAAGAAGCGGGAAGAGTTGTCGGTGTCGGCCTGTAAATGCATTAAAAAGGAGACGGTGAAGATTGTTGTAAAATTCAATTAGAGATCCTTTTCATAACCGGAAAAGCGATGCGAAAAAAAGCCCACTACAACATTGCTGACAAAATAAATATTTTGCAAAATGGTATAAAGCCAAACCATTATATATGAATACCGAGAGGTCAAATTGTAAAAAAATGTTCTCACCGACTGTAAAGATGTAAAAACGAAGAAAATGAAACACAAACAAGAAAAAATTGAATCGGATTTTGCAAAGATAAATAAAAGCACCCAATGGGTACCCGGTTAGCTCAGTCGGTAGAGCGCTAGCCTTTTAAGCTAGTGGTCGAGGGTTCAAGCCCCTCATCGGGTGATTCGGGGTCTACCGCCCCAAAAACAGTTTTCAGATCTACCAAAACTGAAATCAATGCTCGGTTAGCTCAGTGGTTAGAGCATCAGTCTTATGAGCTGAGGGTCGCGGGTTCAATCCCCGCACTGAGTAGCTTAGGGCGCCACAACCCTACAAACAGTTTGTCTGTATCTACCAAAAACAAACTTATTCCGACATCCTTGGACAAGATGTCGGGTGAATCATTCGTCCCAAGGCATATCAGGATGGGCGTGATGTGCTGAAATTTTGCCCTTAGGCGGAAGAGGTGGGCGCTTTTCATGCTGAACATAGTCCACCCTGGTTCTATGGTGTAGCGGTTAGCACAAGTCCTTTACACGGACTAGATATGGGTTCGATTCCCATTAGGACTACTCGAGTTGTTAGATCTCCGAAAACTAACAAAAAAAGGCAACCTGGCCGAGTGGTTAAGGCGGTAGACTAGAAATCTACTGACAAATTGTCTCGTAGGTTCGAATCCTGCGGTTGTCGAAGCGACGAACCTTATTGTCGCATATTCCGATATAGTCTAACGGTTAGGATAGAGGACTTTCACTCCTTTGGTCGGGGTTCGATTCCCCGTATCGGAAAATGGGAGAAAACCCATTTCAATAAAACAAACACAGACCCGGTTAGCTCAGTCGGTAGAGCGCTAGCCTTTTAAGCTAGTGGTCGAGGGTTCAAGCCCCTCATCGGGTGTTTCCCTTCGGGGAGGGAGCCACCGCCCAACATGCTGAGTAGCCGTCTCCCAAAACAGTCGTTTGTATATACTGACGAAATCAACAACAACGACATACCAAAAAACATAAAAATTCGTCGCAAAAAAAATGCTCTTATAGTGTAGTGGTTAGCACCGAGGACTTTGAATCCTCTAACCTGGGTTCGAGTCCCAGTAAGAGCTTGTGGCCCTCTTCGAGGGCTTGTGTCCGATATAGTCTAACGGTTAGGATAGAGGACTTTCACTCCTTTGGTCGGGGTTCGATTCCCCGTATCGGAAATCGAGTTGTTCGACCTCCGAAAACGAACAAAAAGCAAGCGTGGCCGAGTGGTCCAAGGCGCTCGACTCAAGTTCGAGTATCTACGGATGCGTGGGTTCGAACCCCACCGCTTGCAAAGGGCCGAAGGCCCGGCACAAAAACGTCTTCCTACAGCAATTCACCCAAATTCATTTTCGAATCTAAAAGAAGACAGCAAAATAAGAACCTAGCAAAAAGCGGTAAATTCCAACTGCTAACAACATTTGGTTCATAACAGCAATTCACTAAAATTGTAACAGTTTGGCTGTTCTGTAAAAAAACAGTCACGTTTCCAAACAGCAATTGACTCTCAAAAATTTGTTTTGACAATCATGGAAACAGAATAAAAAATCAACGCGCTTTCAACATTGAAAATGTGAAAAAATGCAAGTATGGCCGAGTGGTTTAAGGCGGCAGACTTAAGACCTGCTATCATTGATGCGTGGGTTCGAACCCCACTACTTGCAAAAGGCGCATAGCGCCGACTAAAAGAGGCGTGAGCCTCGGAAAGGCGCATAGCGCCGACTAAAAGGCGCATAGCGCCGACCCCGAAAAAGGAATCACCCAAACCCTTTTTTCATGATTTCACGGAATCATGAAAAATACAACACATTTACAGATATTTTCAACTAACAGTATCCCGCGGAACAAGAAACATATCAAAATCCCGGAATCGCGCTTGATCTCCACTATATCGCTTCACCTGTTTCCGAGCATCCATGTCCCGGCCCACAAACACCTCGCGAAACGACGGTGGTGTATATGTCTGTGAATACAATTCATTTTCGCATCCTGACACAGACAAAAAATAGGGGTATTGAAGTAGTCCACGCGGACTACCCGCATTACCAAGTCGCGCCTTTTCATTTCCGCTTAACAATTGTGTAACAAAATTACGAGCATTCGGTGTTCCATCGGTTTTCTTATCCATTTTTTTCGAAATAAGAATCCCTTGTTTCGCCGATTGAAGGATATTTGAAAACATCGTTGTAAAATCGGAGGAGTCCGTATTATTCACAAAGGGCGTTTGCATAAATATCATTTCATATATCAATACACCAAATGCCCAAAGATCCACAGCATAGTCATATTCTTTCTTTACAAGCATTTCAGGGGAAATATACTCCGGTGTCCCGCATAAAGTGTGACATTTTGTATATTTACGAACGATATTATCCTTGGAAAGTTTGGTATAAGGAAGTTGTTTGGCCAATCCAAAATCAATGATCTTCGGATATCCATTTTTGCCAATCATAATATTCTCTGGTTTCAGGTCTCGAAACACCACCTTTTTGCTATGAATAAAATCGATGCCGAGAAGTATACATGCGCTATAAAAAACACAATCGGCATGGGATAAACCGTCATAAATGGCATGAAACAGTTCCCCACATTCCACGGGTTCTGTGACAAAATACAATTCGTCGTTCGTTTGACAACTACCATAAAAACGCAATAGAAACGGATTAACCATCGAAGAAAGGATTTGTTTTTCATTCATGAGATCCGTCAATTCACTGTCATTCATTTTATGTTTGGGAACCGATTTCACAGCATATTGCCGAGACACGGATTTTGTCACGGAACATTCTCGGCTCGACACGTATGTATGTTTATATTCAGCCAAAAATACGGTTCCAAACGACCCCATACCAAGTATAGAATGCAGTTCAAATTTCGAAGCATCAAACGATTCATCGGATAGTTTGCAAAGTTCGTCCATGCTTTCTACGCTACTGAATGAACTTGGATTGGATGTTATACCCGTGGCAACCGTATCATCATCCGCTACTTCATCGCTAAATATTTGTTTATTATTATTAATTTTTTCATCGATGTTCTCCAAATCACAAGGCACTATTTTATTCGGTTGCAATAGAGTAAGAAGTTTGGTGATATGCAAAACATAGGATTGTTTTGCGAATTTTAACTTTACATTATCTTCCGACAAATTGTCGTGAACCATCGTATATTCTATACATATTATTTTTTTTTCATATAATTTAACTGCATTAATCAGTTGGACACAATTCAAAGTCACAACTATTTATTTTTACGCCAAATAGCCGACTCTTGGGTGCGGCCTTTAGAATGTTATTCAGCAACATTGCCTTTCACTCGTTTAGGCCCACGTCGGCGTAAATGAGAAAAGGTGTCGCAATTGTAATCCATTATTGATCAATACAACTATTTTCTCATTCAAATATATACGTTTTGATTATATAGAATGTCCGACGCTCAAATCGCCCCCTTGCCTGCGGCAGAAGAGGCCGCGCTACAACAACTTGACCTGACAGATAAAGTCACTGCTTCGTCTGAACTCGTGCCAGAGGGAACGGCTCCTCCAGCTGAAGCTGTTCCAGAGGGTTCCACGGAAAAGACAGAGGGTTCCGTGGAAAAGACAGAGGATCCCCAGCAAAAGTCTTGGTTTCCATCGTGGGGCGGAAAACGCAAAACTAAGAAACAATCCCGTAAACAAAAGGGTGGAAAAAAGTCGAAATCTCGTGGTGGTAATAAAAAAAGCAGAAAACAAAAGCGTTCCGCGAAAAACAAAAGAGCGTAAACTTTATGCCGAGAACACTGTTTCTTGTTCGATCGACCTTGCTGTTGCATCATGTTTTTGGATCAACTCCTGAATAAACCCATGAATTTGAACGAGCCATTGATATCCAAGATTGGTTGGATCTTCCAAATCATACTCCACATTCGGTGTAGCATCAATTCGATGAATAGGTGGGTTCTCCACATGTGGTTGGTTTAGCCATGCATCGTGATAAGAATCACACTTCTGTAAATAATCCAAAGAAATCACACTTTCTCCTTGTCTTGAACGTTTCGATATCCGTTCATGACAAACTTCAGCACCGGCATCAATATATACAATGCCGTCTAGACCAAACTCGTCGGCAAGTTCTCCGCAAAATTTTTGGTAAATTTGATAATGAATGGGTTCGATCACACCATCGTCAAATAACATCTTCGCGAAAATATGCTTATCCGCAGCCAAGGATCGTTCGCAAATAATCGCCTTGCATGTTGGGTTCTCGGAAATGGCCTTTCGAAGGAGTGCAATGCGAGTGGCATATGCCATGACTTGAAACGGAAATGCATGCCGATGCTGATCCTTATAAAATTTTTCCAAAATATTCTCACCGTTTTTATCCTTGATCGATTCCCAGATATCTACAGGTTCTCTTAGAAAAACAATGTTTCGGGATGCATCGATGGATTCAATATACTGTTGCAATTTTTCAACACTCGTTGATTTTCCGGCACCGATATTTCCCTCAATCGATATAAGAATTGGACGAGACGACATTTTATGGTTGAGTTGTCAAAAACACCCAAGATTCCGCGCGGTTCAATTTTTTCGGAGCGCACCACGGTCATGAATAAAATCCAATTTGCCGAATACCAAATCGGCGAGGTGGTTTGTATTTCAATATATCCAGCATTTTGCGTGTTGTTGGAAATTCATCATCTCCATAAATGTCCTGTAATAACAGCCATTCGAATAATCCGCCCCCATAAATATAGACGTCTGAAAATCCCAACCCCAACAATTGGCTATATTTTTTATCCACAGACGCGTCGTTACAGTGTTTCCCGTAGAGAATGATTTTATGCGTCTTTGTGGCATAGTTTTTAAGCAGATCATTGATGATTTGTTCTTCGAGATGAAAATCTAGCGTATGTTTTATCAAACAATCCTGCTCATGAACGGAAAGTGTATTAATAACAAAAAAGGAGTCGGTATGCGATATAGCGTATTGCATGTCTTCAAATGACACTTTTTGAGGTTGGGTTTGAAATAAATTCGCCAATGAGGATAACATCCCCGTGTTTTGTTAATGTTTTTAATGCTATTCAACAACAATGCATATATTTATTTTATTTTTCGAAAGATATATAAAAAAAAATATACACAGAGTATAGAATGGGAAACCTGCAAATCTCCAAAAAAAGGTTGTGGGATCGAGAATCACGCTATCATTGTATTCGGAATCGCGCGCGCCCAGATATAAAAGAACAGCTTCAAAAGGCCCAAGATGAAAACGACATCTTGAAATATAATGTGTTACGCATCAGTGAATATACACATTGTTTGGCTGTTTCCAATACATCTGTTCATTTGCCGGATTTTGCCACCTTATGCATGATGATTGAACAGTATGAAAAAACGAAACCAGGTGTCGAATCGAATGCCGACGACATTTCCGAATCCGAGCCCCAAACGTTAGAGTTGACACCAAGACTTGCTGAATCAGCGATAGATTCTTCGCCTGCATCGTTGCTCGAACCCACACCCGCATCATTGCTCGAACCCACACCAGCATCGTTGCTCGAACCCACACCTGCATCATTACTTGAACTAGAATCCACTTCGGAAGAAAAGCAAGAATCCAGTTCCGTGTCGAGCCAAGACATTTCTTCAGAATCGAGTGAAGGTGTAGGATTTTTACACGATTTTGATAAATTAATGCGTAGATATTCAATATAATACCGCACATTTCTGGGAGCGCAATGATCGATACTGCAAAAAATTGAACAATACAAGAAGTTTAAACCTTGTTGTATTTAAGCAAAAAGATGGATCTTTCTCAACGAAAACTAACCCGCGCCGAATGGGAAACCATAGAGGTTCCTGTGTCCGCCCAAGAAAAACAAATTTTGACAATGATCTTACAAGGATTCACTAATGTCAATATTCGTAGCAACGAAACACAATCCTTGTTTTCCTTCATAAAAATCGATGCCTCTCCAGAGATGGAACACTTTTTATACAAAAAATATTTCGAAGAACTTATGAAACAGAGTGTCGAGAAATACGGAAAGGGCACACCCCTGGAAAAATATTCATTCTCTGCCGATGGGTTGCAGGGCACAAGCATCAAGTCTATGAAAAGCGCCGACACCATTCGTCTCCAAAATCTAGACAACCATATTCAGACGAACAAACCCTATATTTTCGAATATTTATTGATCGATTTGGCCAAAGAATTATTAAAACACATCTATAAACGAAAACAAAAATATGCCTTTTATTTGTATACATTGTTACAGTTGAAAAAGTCTTCCATACATAATATCAACGCCCGAGTTCTTTCGTTTGTCGACGCCACCATCCAATATGCAAATCAACTTACTAAAATAAATGAAATTATCACGAACGCCTATGATTTTATTGAAAAAAATCCCTATCTGTTGAAACATGAAGACCGCACGCTGTTTCCTCATCAAAAACAACTCTTCTCCACCTGTCGCAATACAAACCCGCAATTGATTTTGTATACCGCACCTACGGGAACTGGAAAAACCATTTCACCCATTGGTCTTTCGGAACATAAACGCATCATTTTCGTTTGTGTTGCTCGACATATTGGTCTTGCTTTAGCCAAGTCGGCCATTTCCGTTGAAAAAAAGGTGGCGTTCGCATTTGGCTGTGAGACGGCATCGGATATACGGTTGCACTACTTCTCCGCGGTAAATTATACCAAGAATAGGAAATCGGGCGGTATCGGCAAAGTCGACAACAGTGTGGGTGACAACGTGGAAATCATGATTTGTGACGTGGGATCCTATATCACGGCAATGCATTATATGCTTGCATTTAATCAGCCCGAAGATATCATTACCTATTGGGATGAACCCACCATTACCATGGATTATGAAACACATGCCCTACACGAAACGATCCATAAGAATTGGGTGAATAATAAAATCCCAACCGTAGTGTTGTCTTGTGCCACCCTTCCCTCGGAGGAAGAACTTCAACCGGTATTTGACGATTTCCGTGAAAAATTCGACGGAGCGACAGTGCATACCATTACGAGTTATGATTGTAAAAAGTCCATTCCCATTTTAAACAAAGATAGTTACTGCGTATTGCCCCACTATTTGTGCATGGAATACTCGGATCTGGTAAAAACTGCCCACTATTGTGAGAAAAACAAGACGTTGTTGCGCTATTTCGATTTGCGTGAAATTATACGATTTATAGAGCATATTCATGACAACAACTATTACGAAGAAGAATATTCCATGGACGCGTATTTCGAAAACAACATTGCGAATATTACAATGAATAGTTTGAAGGAATATTATTTGGAATTATTGACACACATCGTTGGAAATAAATGGCTTACCATATATGAACACATGTTATCCACAAGAAAGAGGAAATACGACACCCCACTACAAACGGTGACAAAAACGAAAAGCACGGATTCCATTTCAGTTCGGGAAAGTTCTGTGTTTTCAAGAACGACGAGTGTCTGTGGTGTTCCTACCAAAACGCCAACCGAAAGAACGCCTGGTATTTTGCTAACAACACAAGACGCGTATACGTTGACGGATGGGCCAACTATATTCTTGGCGGAAGATGTTGGAAAAATCGGAACCTTTTATATCCAACAATCGAACATCGCACCATCGGTATTCCAATCTTTGCTTTCCAAAATTACCAAAAACGCTGACCTGATATCTAAAATCGAAGAACTCGAGGCATCTATTTTGGCAAAAGAGTCCAAGGCTACGGATTCTGGCGACGGCAACTCAAATGAAAAGAAAATGGCGCGTGAAAGTGGAAGATTGTGTGCCGAGTCACAGGCCTGGATGGATGAAATCAACAAATTGCGAAAGGAGATTCGGTCGATTTCTCTGGATCCAATGTATATTCCAAATACAAAGCCACACCAGCAACTTTGGTCACCCCATGGGGAAATCCATGATCGAGCATTCGTTTCCAATATCGGCGACGAAACCACAAAACAAATCATGATGTTGAATGTCGAAAATCATTACAAGGTTCTGCTTTTGTTAGGCATAGGAATGTTTGTGGAGAATACTTGTGTTGCATATATGGAAATTATGAAGAAATTGGCGGATGAACAACGCCTCTTTATGGTAATTGCATCGACAGATTATATTTACGGAACCAATTATGCATTCTGTCATGGATTTATCGGGAAAGATTTAACAAGCATGACACAGCAAAAAACACTACAGGCAATGGGGCGTATTGGCAGAAATAATATTCAACAGGATTATACGATTCGGTTTCGCGACGACGCGATGATACAACAATTGTTTGAGAAACCGGTGGAGAACCTGGAGGCGAAAAATATGCGTGCTTTGTTTTCGTCGTAAAAAATATGTAGCGCTACTATATAATACAACAAAAAAATATAAACCATGTCTATGAAAACCATCGTTTTATGGTGCCTTATTCTTTTTTTCTTATATTTCATGGTGTCTTATATTTTATCGAAAACCATCCACCGAGAACCCATGTATGATCGAGGACCACCTCTCGCACAACAACAAACAGTATCCGGAGGAGAAAATCCATTTCAACATATGGAGGTTTCTATTGATACCTTGAATGGCGAAGTAGAAAAATTAAATAAAAAATTATCCGGTTTTGACGCAAAATTTACAGACCTAGAATCACAAATCCATGATGCCATGTCCATGGCCCAACATGCACAGAATGCGGCGAATGACGCGAACAACAAGGTTTCCAATTTGACAAAGGCAATGTCGGGGGGTCAATAGAGCGTCGGTGGTTTACACCATTTTTTATGTTTGTGTTGCGCGCGACAATACGCGTCTTCCAGGAAATAGTAAGGTATGGCAACGATGTCAACTATGAAAAATCCGCCGAACGAAATGTAGGATAAAACCGTCTCTTCCATGCTGTTTATTTACATTATGTATATGATGTAAATAAATGTCAATTTTTCGAATTTACATGGACGACGTTCTCCTCATTTTCCAAATCCCGTTTCTTGCTATGGGTTTTCGGCAAAATATTCGTCTTCTTCTTTCATGATTCTGGTAAGCAGAGCAATTTCTTCATCGGTCATGCAACGGGAACCACTTTCGAATTCAGTATAGTGATCAATTTTACCGTGTTTTCTCATGATTTCCCAAAATTCTTCGTCGGATCCGCCTGTAAATTTCGATTGTTTTCTCCTTCGGCGTTTAGAAACATTCTTCTTTGTTTTATCCATATTGCCTATATATATCGTAAGATTTTATTTTCTTCAAGTTCGATTTTGACCTATATTTTCTTGTTTTGTTCAATTTCTGATATTTATTTGCACTATGGGTTTTCGGCAAAATAACGATCTTCTTCCTCCCTTGCTTGTGCCAATAGAGCCAAATCGGCATCGTTAATATACCCGAAATCGCTGTCAAACTTACCATCGGGTTCAACCTTTCCATATTTTCTCATGATCTCCCAAAACTCTTCTTCGGATCCGCCTTCGTATTTTGGTTGTTTTGTTCGTCGGCGTTTGGAAACCTTCACTTTTGTCTCCATATTGGCTATATATGTGGCGATAGATTTTATTTTCATCAATTTCGGTTGTTCAAAAAAATAAAATCACAGTGTTCTCCTCATTTTCCAAATCCCGTTTCTTGCTATGGGTTTTCGGCAAAATACTTATCGTCATCTTCCATGATTTTGGTGAGTAGAGCAATTTCTTCATCGGTCATGCAACGGGAACCACTTTCTAATTCGGTGTAGTGGTTTATTTTTCCATATTTTCTTACAATTTCCAAAAACTCTTCTTCGGATCCGCCTTCGTATTTTGGTTGTTTTGTTCGTCGGCATTTGGAAACCTTCTTCTTTGTTTTATCCATATTGCCTATATATATATCGTAAGATTTTATTTTCTTCAAGTTCGATTTTGACCTATATTTTCTTGTTTTGTTCAATTTTTTATTTTCACCACCATATTTATCCTGGTCAATTGCTATATACGACAAACCTTTGTAAACAGTTTCTCTATCTTTAAGATACGATATATATTTTTCTATACTATCAACCCTTGATTTTTGCGGATCGATCGAAAAAAATAATATCAGAAAAACTATCATATTCAAGAATTGCAGTGTGACCTAAACCAGTGGTCTCATCTATCGCCAATTTTGTAATCATATACGCATATCGGGTTGACGGTTTACTTTTGCGTAATATTTTACATAAATACTGAATGTAACTTTGTTGACTTATATGTGAAAAACTTAAATAAACTCGCCTCAAACTTAGTGTTGAATATTCAGGAAACCCGCGTATAATATTTATCATTCCATCTATTCTTAAACCAGGAGATTCTTTCAACGCCATTTGTTTTATATGTTCAACCGCCTCTTTTCTTTTCATCAATTGTAAAAACACCATTACATTATGTCCACAACCCATAGGTGAATCCATGTATCGAATTGGATTCCCCCAACCGTCCCATAGATCATTATCGTAATATAATATAAATGGCTTGTTAGTATATAATGTCATAATAGACAGGCGCTCCAAGGCCTTTCTGTATATAGGGTTCGACATATTTGTATATACTAATACAAATATATTTCCGTGCTACAAGCCCCTGTTGTAATCATTGACAATCAGTTTTTATTTCAAAAGGTGTAAAGTATTACACCTTTTCGCATTCAAAATGCGCAAAGGCAACGTTACCTTTCACTCATTTACGCCCACAAAGTGGGCGACCGTTCCTTACAAACGAGAAAAGGTGTAAAAACATAACTAAATATAGGCAATAATCGTTTATTACACGCTGTATTTTTTTCGAACCCATAACACATGTTGGTGCAGTCATTTTTCCAAATCCAGTTTCAATGGGTGGATTTTCCGCAAAATATTCGTCATCCTCCTTCATTATTCTGGTGAGCAGAGCAATATCGTCGGCTGTTATGCGTCGGGAATCATTTTTTATTTTTGTATACGGGTCAAAATTCATGTATTTATCTACGAATTCTAAACATGCTTCATCGGATTTGAATGTAAATCTCGGCTGGTTTGTTTTTCTTCGATTGGAAACCAACTTCTTAATCTTCAATAGTATATCCATAATACCTATATAGGTATCGATAGATTTTATTCCACTTACAAAACGCTCTTGTAATCATTGACATAAGGGTTCGATTTCAAAATGCCCTTGATGTCCAAATTGTTACGATCCATTTGAATATTCGAATACAGCGCATTGTCATTTCCGGAAAGGCGGCCCATATTCATAATATCCGGGGATTGCGCAGGCAACGTTGCAGCCACCGCACGATTGTTTTTCAACATGCTATCGCGCGATACTTGGCGCATATTGACATCGCCATTCATCAACCCCATATTCCCTTGAACCATATATCCCTGAATCGTGCTCGATTTGATATCATTGTTGCGTTGGTTGTAATTCGCTTCATAAGATGTCATTTGGCGAGTGCGGTCACCTGCCCCCGCATTTCCCATATACATAAAATCACCCGTTTCCGTGCGATACGTGAAATCGGGCTGGTGTTCCGTAACCACATAAGCACCACCATTTTGATTCGCGTTCACGTTCAAATGGAATTTCGAGTTCTCCGTGGTTTCGCGAATGGTCGCAGCAGGACGATCCGCGGGGTTGAAAATATAACTTTCGGATACACGCGTTCCCGCATTTTCATACAAGCGGAGATTGCCAATGGTATTTTCCTTTCGGCTAGGGCGTAACATATCTAGTAGCGGTGCTACAACCGCTCCCAAACTACCACTCACCAGTCCAAAATATCCGTCTTGTTGATTGGCCGAACGATTGTTGGGATACGCCTTTTTCGCACGAATTTCATAATCCGCGTCCGTTGCATATTGTCTGCCATTCGCATTCGCAATGCCCATGGGAATCTCACCAAATTGTTGGTTGTGTGTTGGCATGTATTCTCCAGGAAGATACGTCTCGCTGTTTTGGGCACCGGCCACGCCTGTATAACTGGCCGTCGTTTCCGGGCGAGATACAAATCGTTCCACGGTAATAGGGCGCATGGTTTCCCCCTTTCCGGCCCCCGTGGTAGTGAAATAACGGTCTTGTCCCATCTCAAAGCTGGTTTCTGGCCGGTTCTTTTCCATCACACCCATCTGTTCCGACGTAGCCATGGTTTTAATATGACTATTCGCAGGACCCTCATGTCCATATAATCCATAGCCAGACGCCTTCGGATTGTTATTCACACGCAATTGATCCACTGTTTTATCGAGCCATTGTTCACGAGCCATCATGCCCGAGTTGAATCCACCCGCCCCTTGTGTGGTATAGCCCAACCCGAGACCGGGACCAACGATTTCTTCTTCAAACGGCTTCACATTTGCCATGCGAAGGCTGGGATTAATACGAGATTGGATAAAGTCGCTTTGATTCGGTGCACCATACGCCCATTGTGCGTTTTCCACAGGCGAAAACATGGGGGATCGTTCGGATTTTGCGATGTATTGAGAACCTGCACCAGCATAACTGTCCAAAATACCTTCCGATTGGTTTGCGTCGGCATGAAGGTTTTTCAAATGACTTCCAAAATAGGGTTGCATGTTGTTATGTGAAAAATAACTGCTGTCTACACGATTCCCGGTCAAAGAATAATAAGATTTATCGGCACTAGAACCACTCGTTGTTGTGGCCATGTTCGGATTAAAATATTTATCCGTATACACCGACCCACCGTTGTCGAATTTATTATTGGTGGACAATTGTGAGGTGCGGTCCGTTTCTTCGGAAACTACAGGAAGTTCGCCGGGATAATTTTTATCCGGAACATCGATGTTGGGCAAAAGAGAACGGTTTCTAAAGGTTTCGCTTTTTTTCTTTGTTTGATTGTTGATAATATAGAGACTAGATAATGCAAATATAGGAACCACAAATTCCATGATTATTATAGTAGAACAATGTAATGCTAATATAATAGAAATACAAAAAATTTCGGGGGCAACACCCGCCAACCCATGATTATTTACACCGATGAAGATTTAAAATGGGACAAACCTCCTATGGAGGTTTGCCTTTTACACCATTTTGCGTTGAAAACGCCCAAATGGTAACGTTACCTTCACTCATTAAAGCCCACTTTGTGGGCGTTTTGAATGAGAAAAGGTGTAATTCATTTATCGCTAACGTTTCCCTTAAATCTCTATTGAGACGCCCGAAGGGCGTCCCATTATAGATCTTCAAGGGTGCAAAATGAGTTCAAGGGCGAATATTTGAATACATTGTCCCCCAGCACGCGTTTTCGCGGCCACCAATGCATGCCGATTTTCCAGACAAATAATATTCCATCTCCGGGTTCCCGCCAAGAACAGGGACAGTGGGTTGAAATGCGTCTTTTTCTAAAATGCGGGTTTGCACGTTCGAATGAAACGAGGGCTCGATTCTATCCAAAGGATTTAAATGGGGGTGTTCCCATCGTGTTTGTTCTAAATCTTTATACATCCATGCGGGGTGACTCGCTCTGCTTTCTTCTACAAACGGGGCTTGGGTTCTCGAATTCACGGCACTGGATTGCACGGCATAATTTTTGTAATTGTTTTCATGAAATAAATCACGGTTTAAAGGTCGAGTTAATCCTAACAAATCACTTTCAAGATTTACAGTATTGTTTCGTAAATTCGCACCCCATCTTTGCATACGAATATTTGGATCTTCCATAAAAGGCAAGTCCATTCCTTGTCCGGGAGTGTTTAATATATAACGCCCCGGAAAACTGCTTTCTTCGAGTTCTTTTTTTATACGGCAAGGATCGTCATGAAATCGAGTGAATGCCATAATGAGTTGAAGTTATATTATAGCACGAAAAAAATATAGAAACATTATAACGAACAATTCTACTCTAACGTAAAAAATGGCGAAAATATGTCTAAACATGATTGTAAAGAATGAGAGTGCGATCCTGCGTCGTCTATTAGAATCAGTGTTACCACTCATCGATAGTTATTGTATTTGTGATACAGGTAGCACCGACGATACGATTGAAATTATAGAAACCTTTTTTAAAGATAACAATATACCCGGTCAAGTAGTAGAAGAACCCTTTCAAGATTTCGGATACAATCGCACATTCGCACTCCAACAATGTGTGAATCTAGAGAACGCCGACTATTTATTGCTATTGGATGCCGATATGGTGTTGAAATTCGGCACCGATTTTTCCATACCAGACTTCAAGGCGTCCCTCACCAAAGACGCCTATCATATATTCCAAGGATCCGAAGTTTTCTTCTATAAAAATGTTCGCCTATTGAAAAACAACCCCGAATTTTCCTATTGGGGCGTGACACATGAATATGTAAAGACTCTACCCACGTCTGTATATGAGGACATTGATAAATCCATGCTTTTTATAGATGATATTGGGGACGGAGGGTCAAAAACGAACAAGTTTTTGAGAGATATTGAACTCTTACAACGTGGGCTAGAAGAACTACCGAATAATGACCGCTACACATTTTATTTGGCGAATAGTTATAAAGATTCACACCAATATGAGAATGCAATCGATGCCTATAAAAAAAGAATCGAGATTGGCGGATGGATCGAAGAAACCTGGTTTTCGTATTACTGCATTGGTAAATGCTACAGAGAACTTGGGCAAATGGAATCGGCGATTTATTATTGGTTGGAAGGATACCAACATTTTCCACAACGTATAGAGAACCTGTATGAAATCGTCCATTATTATCGTAATATTGGAAAAAATGAGTTGGCATATACGTTTTATGAATTGGCGGATTATGCGAAACAAAAATATCCATCGACCGACCACCTTTTCTTACAGAAAGATGTCTACGATTACAAACTGGACTATGAGTTCTCCATACTTGGCTATTATTGTAACCGTCATAATAAAGATATTACAAAATCGAGTATGGTTGTATTGGCGAATCCAAACGCAGATGAATCCACGATGAAAAATGTGTTGAGCAATTATAAATTTTATGCACTCGCACTGAAAGAATTTGCTGAACCGAACCCGAACATTTCGAAATTGACGATGATTCAAACACCCCTGCCCACAGACCTTGTTTCAAGTACACCGTCGATTGTGATCGAAAGTACGTCGTTAAAAAAGGCGTTGGTCGTGAACACGCGTTTTGTGAATTATCGCATTGCGGATGATGGTTCTTATATCAATAAAGAGAACATTATAACAAAAAACATCATTTCGGTATATGACATTGAATCGAAAGAGTGGGTGAAAACGTCCGAATTCGAATTAAAATATGACGACGCGTATGATAATATTTACGTGGGCTTGGAAGATGTGCGCTTGTTCTCAAAATTCGGCCAATTGCAATACAATGCGAATCGCGGACTATCGCGCGACTGTATGGTCATTGAAAATGGAGTCATTAATGTGAAGTCAAATATGACAATTTCGTCCTTTGTAAAAAAAGAGGGTCAGCGCCATATTGAAAAAAACTGGGTATTGTTCCGGGATCATAGAAACGAGACCAAAATGATTTATGAATGGCATCCGTTTACAGTGGGAATTCACCGTGATCATCCGGCAAGACTTATTGATGAAAAAAATAGGCCGATTACGCAATTTCACCCGACACACACCATTGCTACCCCCTCTTTTTTTAAGTGGGTGCGTGGATCAACGAATGGTGTAAATGTGGGGAATGAAATTTGGTTTATTTGTCATGTAGTGAGTTATGAAGATCGTCGTTACTACTATCATATACTTGTCGCCATCGATCATAAAACTTACAATGTTCTTCGTTATAGTAAATTATTCACCTTTGAAAAAGAGAAAGTGGAATATACGCTCGGATTTGTGTTTTTGGAAAATACAAACGCATTTTTAATCGGGTATAGTGTGATGGACAGGGAGACAAAGTTTATTCAGGTTCCTAAACCCGCAATGGAAAAACTTTTTGTGCAATAGGATTGCCTATATCTCATTCACAGCTGCATTCTTACATGCATTCCCAAAGGTTCGCCGATGCCACTGTGAAATCCCATGTTCCTGTATACCAGAAAGATGGGTTTTTGTTCCATATCCCATATTTTTTTCCAAACCATATCGCAGTGACAACTCGGGATAAGTATTACACATTTCTACGACGTATTCATCGCGAGCGTTTTTTGCCAAAATACTAGCGGCGGCAATGCCCATATAAGTAGCGTCTCCTTGCTCCACGGTGACATGCCGAAGTTGTTTCATGGACTCTGTGGTTTTGTCATACCCCAAAAAGGGTGTGAAATAATTCCCATCAACGACCGCCATAAAGTTATTCAAATCCATGTCTGCGCTCGCATCCGTGCAAGTGCAATCACATACACTCGTTTTTTCACATACTTTTTTCATAGTTTCACGAATACACTCATGCATGCCACGCATGACAGACTGTAGTATATTCATGTTATCAATTGTTTTTTCATCGACATAGGCGATATGCCAAGCCAATGCCGAATTTTTAATATAAGTTGCCACCTCGCCTAGTTTCTTTTTCGAAGAAAACTTTTTGCTATCTTTGATATCCTTTCCAGAAAAATGGAGCGGGTCTTTAGGTAAAACGACGCATGCTACATACACTCTTCCAAATAGACAACCGCGGCCGGCTTCGTCAATGGATAACTCATAATGTTGCCCCGACGAATCATAAAAGCGTTGCAAAGGAACGACAACCTTCTTTTTTTGCGATGACACCGAAACGGAATCGTCCATATATAAGTTTTATGTTACCATAAATAAATCCAATACAGTCAATTTTTTTACTACTATATTCTATAGTCAAAACAGAAACAGAATGAAAGGATTGAAATTGTCTTCGTTTATGATATTTCTTATAATATTAATTGTTTTAGTGATACTTGTCGCTTTATATAATTTCTTTTCGACGAGCAAGAACTTGTTCGGAAAAGAAGGGTTCATACAACTATATAACGATAAGCAAATCAACGACGTCGTAATTTTACCTATGTATTCTCCAGACAACAGCGTTTTTAAATTATATGACAATTTGTTTTTTGATAATAAAAACGGGAACTTAATTGAGATCGTGGACGAATCTGCTACATCAGAATCGAAAGTTGTTCTTACATTTCATGTAACTAGCAGAAACGGTGTGACAACCATCTATAAAAACGACGCATCCGTGAAAGTGACAGAAAGCCTTATTCCGAGCATAAAGTCCTCCTATGTGTCTTGGGTATATAAAACGTTTTGTTTGAAAACAGATGTATATTCCGTTGCGTATATGCCGTGGGGAACAAGCACCTATATTCATATTATAAACACAATCCAACCAACCACGATGCAAACGTATTTATTCACGGAGAACGGAAATAATAATCATAGCCAAATCACGATTCCCGCATTTTTAACGGGACCAGCAAATGATACGGATGTGAAAAACAATACGATGGTAACAGATACTGTATATGGAGTATCAAATCCGGTGTATCAAATTTCCAAATACGTAAAATACGATTTATCCAATGGCAATTTGGTTGTTGATTTATCATCCGGAATCATTGTTTATGACAAACAATCGAATTCCACGACCTACGATTCGCAGAAAACGAAAATTTCATCCAGAACCGGAAGTGTAGGTAGCGGCCCCTTTTCACCATGGGCAACCGTGGACACCAATGGCCAAACTCTTGTTGTATATATTCCAGGAACATCACAAACAACGATTGCATCGTTACGCAAAGGTAATTCCGCCAATGTCTTAACTTTAGGAAATGTTTCTCGGTTCGGGGTCAATGGTCTAGATAATGGCAATGGAACAGCAAACTTGTTACAACTTGCATTGCCGTCCTATCCAAAAGAACAACCAGGAACTGGAACAAGCGGATCTGGTGACGCGGGAATACATTTTTCTTTTGATAATAGTGGTGTGTCTATTACCGGATCGAATGCCGCCATGTTCAATTATCTAACAACATTTATGCAATCAGGCGCACAAGCAGGCGGCATGAATCCATTTGCGCCTCCAAATGTAAACCCAAACTCAGACTACATTTTGAAAACACAAATTGTTCCTCCCGTATGCCCATCTTGTCCTGGATGCGCGGCGTCAACCGGAACAGTGTGTTCAAATTGTGGAGGTCAGGGTGGATCTGGAACGTTGACGTGCAATGGCACGTCCGTCATCGATGCTGCGGGAAACATAGTTCTCGATAATGCCGGAAAACCAAGATCTTGTTCTGCTCCTGCGGGAACTCGAGTGTCTATCTCAAATGATGGTGTTGCACAAAGCGGAACTGCAGGCGGTGTCGCGAACAATCTGATAAATACAACTGGCAACGTAATCACGAACACGGAATCAACTGCATCCAACTTATTACAAACCGCGGCATCTGGAACGACGAACGCGGTTTCGAATACTCTTTCCGGAACAAAAGACTTTGCGAAAGAGACGGCATCTGGTATAAAAGACTTTGCAAAAGAGACGGGCTCTGGCATAAAAGACTTTGCAAAAGAGACGGGCTCTGGCGTAAAAGGCTTGATTGAAGATACCGGATCCGGTTTGTCCAAATTTTTAACAGCCAATGCCACGCGTGTGAACAATAATGGAGGGACCGGTTACTATGGATCACAAAACAATGGTGCAACTGGGTTACAAAGCCGTGTCGGTGTAAACTATGGCACAAACACGCAATATACGGATCCTTATTCTTATTCGGGAACGTTACCCACAAAATCCCCTTCGAATTATATGCCAATAACTGCTGATTTCAGTTCATTTGGTAAATAAACGACGCGGTCCTTCTATTTTTATCTTTTGCGTAAAATAGATAAAAATAAAAACTCAATGGTATATAACGATTCTGCACATGAATACTATAAATATAAATGATATCTTAGAACGCGATAAAACAGCAAGTGAAATAAAGAATCTCTTATCCGGCTTCGATCAGAATTGCAAAAATTTGACGTTCAAAAAGGGGTTTTTCATTTATGGTTCTCCCGGCTGTGGAAAAACGCAGTTCGTTATGAATTTGTTAAAAGAAATGGATTATGATGTTATCAAATATGACGCGGGTGATGTTCGTAATAAATCCTTGATTGACACAATTACGAGTAATAATATATCGAATCGCAATGTTCTCCACATGATGACGAAAAAAGTAAAAAAGATCGCAATCGTCATGGATGAGATTGACGGCATGAATAATGGCGACAAGGGTGGTATTACAGCATTGATCAAAATCATACGTCAAAAAAAGACGAAAAAACAGAGATTGGAGAATATGACACTAAACCCGATTATATGTATTGGTAATTACTATATTGATAAAAAAATAAAGGAACTCATAAAAGTGTGCAATACTTTTGAATTGAAAACACCAACGTCAATGCAAACGTCGGCGCTCTTACATAAGTTGATTCCCTCGTTTCAAGATTCCACGCCAACCTATAAAACCACCATTGTGAATTACATACAAGGAGATTTACGAAAAATGAATTTCGTATCGGAAATGTTTGTTCGTAAACCAGAACTCATCACTGAGGATGTCGTGAATCATATATTTCATTCCAAATCCTATAACGAAGACTCCAAAAAAATTACCCAGTCTCTTATTAATTCCCCCATAAAAATGCAAGATCATAACCGATTCATGAATGAAACAGACAGAACCATTGTTGCATTATTATGGCATGAAAACATAGTTGACGTATTGGCAAACAAAGAGACACAGGATTCCTACCCCTTTTATTTAAAAATACTCAACAACATGTGTTTCGCGGACTATATTGATCGGATCACGTTTCAACACCAAATTTGGCAATTTAATGAGATGAGTTCTCTCATGAAGACGTTTTACAATAACAAATTATATCACGACACTTTCCCCGAAAATAAAAACACGTTTCGCCCGCCTGAAGTTCGGTTCACAAAAGTATTGACCAAGTATTCGACGGAATACAACAATATGCTTTTCATTTATAATTTATGCCAAGAGTTGGATATGGACAAAAAAGACGTAGTCTCACTGTTTCAAGAGTTGCGTCTCTTCCAGGGTGGTGAGTTTTGCCATATTTTAGAAAAATTAAACCTCTCTGAAAAGATATTTGAAAACTACAACATTACCAAATTGGACATAAAACGCATGTATCGCTATTTAGATAAGAATGTGAAAAAGGATGCCACAGTGAGTGCCGACGACGATTTAGACGAAGATTTTGAATAGTGAACACAAAATGTTCAATGGGTTTATGATATTGTAAATGCTATATCATAAATCATGGCACATTCACATCAAGAATGATTACGGGGTCGCTTTTAGACTTTTCAAAGATTGGTTCCACGCTCACTGTATCCAATTCCGGCGCGGGTGTAAATATTGGCGACGGGGAAATTTGAAGAGGAGTAGATGCTGCCGACACTGACGTTGAATTGAGCAATTTTTGAATCTCAATTTTGGACAACTGTAATTCCTTCGTTTTTTCAATAAGTTGTTTTTGCAATGTGGAAATAAGAGTTTCTAGTTCTGTAATTCGAGAATCCCGTTTCGCCATGTCGCTGTTTGCCGTTGCGATAAATTCTTGCTGTTTATTGATAATGTCGATGACTTGTGCGTTGTTGAGTTCCACCGGTTCTTCACCGGGACGTTGTAATACAATCGGCCCGTTCGCCTTTTGTTTTGCCATTTCTTCTTGTAGCATTTTCTCACGCTTCGCTTCAATCTCTTTAATTTGAACAAGCACATCGGGTTTCATTTTGGGTTCTCCGGGTTCGTAGTTCTCCAATAGTTTATCCACTTCTTCCATGAAAAAATGTTTCACACGACGTTCATTTTTGAATTTAATGAACATATCCACCGTTTTCGGCGATTCTTTCAAATAGTCCGGGTGAGGATTATCTAACATCTTGCGCTTATCAAACGTGTTATGCTCATGAGAAAACACCAAAATTGTTTTTAAGGGGTCCAATTGGACAAAGGGTATCGTATATTCTTTCAAAAACGCGCGTTCTTCGGCGATGGCGGCGTGCTCTTCATATTTCGTGATTTTCAAAAGTTCGCGGCGAAACGCAAATGTTCCCGCAGTGGCATGGTTTGGTCCATAGGGTCCACACTGTATCATTTTTTGGATATGCTTAAAATAAATGTAAATCTCACTCGATCCTGCACATAAAGCACTCTTGTTTTGTTCTAAACGTTCCACTGCATGGGCAATGCGTTCCGGAGGATAATAATCGTCGTCATCCATGTATACAATGATGGATCCCGTTGCGTATTGGTGCATATAATTGCGTTTTGCCCCCAGGGTCATTTTTTCAGGAACTTCATAATACTTAATTTGAGGGATATTGGCTTGTTCTACTAAATCTTTGATCTTGTCCGTTCCGTCATCTACGATAATCCACTCGATTTTGTTTTTCGGATAGGTTTGGTTCCGAAAACATTCCAACATAATCGGAATAAAGGGCCTACGATTGAAAGTGGGTGTGCATACGGACACAGTGGGGTAGACCTTTTTTTCAGCCAACCTTTCTTTCGCGGTTTTCGTCATATTTTTATAGAGTTAAAAATATGTCTATATATCATTTCCGATGATTTATTTTCATAGGGCAAACTCATTTATAACCATTTATACCCCTATTTTTTGAGGGAGCGTAGCAGGCGCCGTAGGCAACGAAGGTGCCGAAGGCAAAGCAGGCGCCGAAGGCATAGCAGGAACCGTAGGCATAGCAGGCGTCGAAGGCAACGATGGTGCCGAAGGCAACGAAGGCAACGAAGGCATGCTTGGTGCCTTAGGTAAAGACGGTAACGTGGGAGAGGGAATAGCGTCTGATAAATATGGAATGCCCGCTGATTTTAACGTGGCGCTGAATGGAGTCGTTGGTTTATCGGGAAACGCATCGGCCATCAAATTTTCCGCCGGCAAACTAGTTTTCGGGTGCAATAGTGCTTCTTGCTCTTCTTTAATTCCCTCTTTATACTGAACATAAGATAACCCACATAATGTGATGATCAACACCGCGTTAATCACAAGAAGTGACATGCGCAATAAGTATGTTTTTATGGAAATATAATCAAATAGGGATATAAAAAACATATAGATAAAGGCTATCCATAAACAATATTTATAACCAAAGTCACAAATTGCATTTATAGTAAACACGATGTTCTCCCAAAAAGTGAATTTCCTACAAGGTGTTTCTTTTTTCACAAAATTACGCGATGGTTTTATATATTCCCAAATGGCTTTCCGAATCGGCAGTGGGTTTATATTTTTTGAATATATGGGTATTGCCAACAGAGAATACAATGCGATGTAAACCATAACTAAAAGCCCACCCAACGGAACAGAACAAAGCATTGCGAATAAAAATCGCACAATATGGCATATAAGAATGATAAATATCATTGTCGGGTTGGCGACGATCGACAAAATGTTCTTGTAGGTTTTGATCATTCCATAAAAATCGATCGTAATGAGACCTGCAAAAAACAAATATACTACAATTAGTAACATGAACATGATAGTCATATTCTGACCATTTTGTTTGAGTGCATCTACTAAAAATGTGCGACATCGACTCGGATAATTGTAAATAATAGATATGAACAAGAAAAATAAAATTATAAACAGGGTTGTTTTATTCAGAGTCTTTTCAAATATCGACGGAAACCATACCACAAAATATTCCTGGAACTTTTCGGGGAAAAAAATGGCAAATTCAAACCAAAATATAATATAAGTATACAACGGACCATTGGCATCGGTATCTTCTTTTGTCTTTAAACTCCCTCTATAAAAATCTTTGTTGATGTCGACTCCTTTTCCGGCCGCGTTTTTATAATAACTCACATAAAACCAATTAAATACGACAAACCATGCCAATACAATCGAAAAAAACCACCCCACATTTCGTTTTACTATAATGATGTCGTTTACGTCATCGACGTTTCCCATAGAAAATAGTTTCGCAATCAATTCGGCAATTTTGAATAACATCATGTCAAAGAAATCATAGACAATATTTACATATTGAACCAGTTTATCAGCAACAGATTCTACGCCCGCATTTCCATTGTCATTCACGGGATCATCGCCATACCATTTGCTATTGTCATTTAAACTCGAATCCATATATCCTTCTACGATAGGAGGAGAACCCGGTGACGGTTTTCTTTCTTTTGTCGCTTTTTTTTTGTTACTACCCTTTTTTTCATTTTCATTCTCATCCTCCTTTTCGTTTTCATCCTCATCTTTGTCATAAATATTGACAAGAGGTTCAATGTTTTTATAATTTTCACCCGTCTTCTTTTTCTTCGTTGATTTTATCTTTTTTATTTTTTGTATCATATGTTCCACTTGAAAATTATCTTTTGATGTTGGATGACTAAAGGTTTTTATGTTCCAAAAATCGCTTGGATTCGTAGTGAAATCCATGTCAATTATAGTATTCTTTTTTCGGCTTATACTATAAGTCGAAAAAAAACATTTGAGATTACCGTGCATATAACATTCCGCAATTTCCACTAATAAACGAAAGTATATTATATCGCTCTTCAAACAACGTCATGTTATAGTTGTAATCATACAATCGCCAATTTGACTTACGAACACCAATAGGGTTTCCATCAGCATCACATATTACATCGAAGGATGAGTTGATAGAATCAACGGGCGGAACATGCGTGGTAATTTCCAACTCTATATTTTTAAACTTACTTAAGTTTAATGCACCAGAAGGTTGATACTCAAATGGATTCGTATTTAAACAAAAATTATAGCAATAAAGGCCTTCCTGTGCGGATCCGTTGGTGCGGGTATATTTTTCAATATAATCATACACGCCTCGTGTTAATATGTTTTCTCGATATTCACCGTTTAAAAGTATGCCCATATTTTCCAATATTTCACGTTTATTTTGAACGGCATAGTCACCAACCGTAACAATGCCCGTTGTTCGACCATCATTCGGATCATTGGCTAAAGAATAATACGTATTCGAGTTTTTGTCATAGATATAAAGCGCAGATGATGGTGCTGCTGTATTTTCGAGTTTTTGAATTGGTTGACTTGTGATGATATTCATTGGCGACGGCAATCCGTCATAGGGCCAATTCGTATAATTCGACCATTCGTTTCTTAAATTTACATCGTTTCTTTGTAAATACCACATCCAACTCGCAATCATACCATTTGAGTTTAATTTCAATCGTTGTGTGCCGGTTATATTCTCAAAATTATACTGAAATATGTCTTTCACTAAATACACATGATCTTGTGCGGCAAACGTTTGTGTTTCTTCTTTGGATAAGAAACAATAGGTGGCTAATAGATGAACATCCGCGTTCCACGTATTTGTTTTATTTTCGTAGTTTGATAATGCAATATCCACAGCAGGTGGTGTTTGTAGAAAACGATACATTTGAAATTGTGGTAACGTAAAGTCCGGCTGAACATAGGGGCGCTGGTATACATTATCATACACATCACGAACTTGAAATAATTCTTGTATAGGACGAAATGTAACATTGATCACAAGTTCATTGTATTGTAAACAAATCAATGGTATAGCACAACCCGGATTTAACATAAACCATGCATTCAAAGGAATATATAATTGGCGACCACGTATCGATGGTTCTGCACCCGATGAGTTCTCTGTGTAAAACGCCGATGGATACGTATTCTCTCGATGGAATGCATTTCCCGGATCATTTAATTCCGGCACATTCCCCGTCATTTTATTAAACAACTCCTTTTTTTCATTGGTAAAATCTCGATCTACCATTGCGGATATATATTCGCCCGTGTATCTCTGTAGGAGGAGAGAGCCGCAAGTAATGGTAATCTCTTTAATCATAAGCGCTCCTATATTTTGAATCCAACGAAAATCATAGGGGGCCCACCTGTTATCCGTGTTATACACACTATCTTTTGATGCAGATACTGGATTATGAACAGGGCTCCATATATCAGGCAACGTCACTGCGATATAAGCATCCATCAACAATTCAGCATAACGTGGTATTTTAAAAGAGAAGACGGATTGTTCCGTTAACCGCAATTCGCGCAACCCGTCATAGTCGATGCGAAACTTTTGAAGACCAAAATTTGTATACTTGGAATATGTGACTTTAAAAAATGTTTTGCTTGGATTTCCTGTTAAAATCACATTGTTGTTACCAACAGAAATTATATTTAGTAATCCACCCGCCATATTTGTAAACTATATATACAATGCCATTATATTTGTTTCTCTGGATATAATAAAATGAAATTTTATCAAAAAATAGCCGTTGCAATAGTAATCATCATATTTGTCTATATTCTTTGGAAATTATTAAAGAGACGAGATGCATTGTTGCGCCAATTCGGTGGGTCGTATGAGCCGTTTTCTCTCTTTGGTAAAGAAGGATTTCAAACTCAACCTATTCTCATTTCAAATATTACTCCAAAATATGCAAGTAAACCATTGCGTGAGTTTGTCATTAAATCATCGTATAACACAGCAGTGTCAGGAAACAATGTAAGCACAGATACGATTAAAAATGTGTTGGCGCGCGGATGTCGGTTCTTAGATTTCGAAATTTTTTATATCAATAACTCGGCACATGTTGCCTACTCCACGGACGAAACAAATCAAACCATCGATTCTGACAATAGCATATTATTAGACGAAGTATTTAGCACGATCATTTCTAATGCATTTGCGAGCCCAACGCCGAATGTAGGCGACCCTCTATTTTTACATTTGAGAATAAAATCGACCCACCCAGAAATATATAAAGAAATCGCAAAATCTATAGATTACGCATTGCGTCCGAAATTATACCCGAACCCTGTCACCAAAGAAACAAAATTGGCGGATATTATGGGAAAAATCGTGGTAGTGTTCGATAAAACATCGGATCGTGATTATAAAACACATTCAAAATGTGACCCTTCCGAAAAAGATTGTATCAACTTGGCACCATTTATTAATATGGAAAGTGGCAGTGAAACACTTTATTTACAACATTATGGAGAACTTTTAAATCAATGCACATCTCCACCTATGGTTTTGGATAATTGCGACTTGTGCACAAATGTAAAAACCATGCGTATTGTATTACCAGATGCAAATTATGTAAACACGGAGAACCCGGAAATAGATGAATTTATATTGAATTATGGTAGTCAGATTGTGCCTTATCGTTTTTACAAAAACGACGCTGGATTAAAGGATTACGAAAGTTTCTTTGATGAGAACAACGCCGCGTTTGTGCCATTGGCCACGGCAATTCATAACATTCACAAAGTGATGTGAACGCGTCGTTTAGCAAGATTTTATTCCAATAAAATATGCGTGTAATATATACCCTATTATATATTACAACCATGAAACAAGGAACTCATAAGAATAAATTTCGAAACCCGTTATGTGATAATAAAATGACATTTCAAGACTGCGAATTGGCAATATTGCGACAAGCGGTAGATGAAAACGAAACTTTAAAAGAAATGGGTGTCGCGAATAGTGAAGAAATTCAAGACATATTGAAAATCGTAGAAAAGTTTATTATTCAAAAGAAACTCATTTGTTATGGCGGGACAGCCATTAATAACATATTACCAAAGTTCGCGCAATTTTATAATCGCGACAAAGAGGTTCCGGATTATGATTTTTTCTCAGCAAATGCACTGAGTGACGCAAAAGAGTTGGCTGACATTTTTTATAAAGCGGGATATCAAGACGTGGAAGCAAAGTCTGGTGTGCATAAAGGAACCTATAAGGTGTATGTGAATTTTATTCCCATCGCAGATATCACCCATATACACCCACAAATATTTAAATCGTTGTCGAAAGATTCCATACTAATAGGAGGAATTCATTATTGTCCACCAAACTATTTACGCATGTCCATGTTTCTAGAACTTTCTCGCCCCATGGGCGACGTGTCTCGCTGGGAAAAGGTAATGAAACGGCTCACCTTATTAAATAAATACTATCCTTTAAAAAGTGGTATAAATTGTGACAAGGTTGATTTTCAACGAAAAATGGCAGACAATGTGGAAAAGTCAGAAGACCTTTATGTTCTGGTGCGGGATTCGTTCATCGACCAAGGCGTGGTTTTTTTCGGAGGTTACGCAACATCTATGTATTCAAAGTATATGACAAAAAAGCAAATACACAACGTAAGAAAAATACCCGATTTTGATGTTTTGGCGGAAGACCCCGAAAATTGCTCCTTTATTATTAAGGAAACTCTCGAACGAAATAAGTTTTCGAATATAAAAATTGTAAATCATGTTGCGATTGATGATATTATCCCAGAACATGTCGAGATTATCGTAGGAACGGAAACTATGGCTTTCATATATAAACCCATTGCTTGTCATAGTTATAATACAATTCAAGTGAATGGAAAAGAAGTCCATATTGCCACCATCGATACGATACTCAGTTTCTACTTGGCGTTTTTATATGCAAATTTCCACAATTATAATAGCGACCGATTGTTATGCATGGCTAGTTTTTTATTCGACGTAGAACAAAAAAATAGACTGGAGCAACATGGATTATTAAAACGATTCAATTTGAAATGTTATGGAAAACAAGTCACGTTAGAAGAAATTCGTTCCGAAAAGGCAAAAAAATATAGGGAATTGAAAGATGGTCATGGAAAAGAATATGAAATGTGGTTTTTAAAATACGCGCCTGGAGAACTTGAAACAAAACGCAAAACGAGAGCATTGGAACGGAACGAAAATGCGGAAGAAAAGAAGGAGGACAAAACGCCCAACGATGTAGAGGAGGTCGGCTCATCATTCTTTGATTTGATTCTACCCATGGCCGAGAAACGTAGACCGGTCACGAAAAAAAATAAAACATTGAAACAACGGTTACGAGAAATACGTAAAACGCGAAAAGAACGCAATGGTCGTTAAGCGTCACCGAAAAATGTTTCTATGCGTTGAAACCCATAAAATACTCCGCCAAACAACGCACTTTTTAACAATAAACCATAGAAATTAAAGTTGCCATCGAGATCATAAATCGCAAACCAAGAGAACTTTTTGAAAATCATTGTGTTTACAATCGGGAGTTGAAATATAAGATATAGGATCGCGATGAGCACTGGAATTTGCATACGGTCCGTAAATTCGTTCGTAGAATTCATGGCCTTCTTTTTACCTTCATATTCTCGTAAATTGCGTTCCGTCATGTCTTCGTATTCACGCACATAATCTTTTGAGACGGCACGTTTGGGTATATAATTCGCCTGAATTTCTTCGTCTTGTGTATATTCCAATGTTTCTCGTGGGATATCGCGAGATGGAAGACGCTGTTGTTGCATACCCTGTATTTGATGTTTTTGTTGTTCGGATAAATAAAGAGGAGGAGCATGTTGTGCAAGAGCAGGGTTCGGCACGGAGTTCCCGGGTGGCGGAATTGGATTTTGCGTGGATATTCCATATGGATTTGGATGAACATTTATAGGAACATAATTTGTTGGCATAGCTTCCGAACTTTGCTGTCGCGTTTCGACGGCGGCAGGTATTGTTGGTGTGTAAGATGGTGCTGAATCTGGTAAATCAGAAATTCGGGTTGTATTTTCCATGATGAACTATACAATAGTATATGTCTAAAGATTGTATAGTTTTACGCAGAGGTTTGTTCTGGCGGAGCGATATCGATGACTTTTTTCGTAGAATCACACTTGTCGGGGTGAATATCATATTTGTAACATTTTTCGCCATGTTTGTATATTTTTCCCTCAAATTCGCTAATTACGGGACCATGGAAGACAATACAATTTTTATCGTTACATACTTTTCGAAATAAAGTGGCTAAACCTATGCCTAATAGTATGGAAATGATGTTTTTCCCCAACTCACTGTTTAACAATCGTTTAAAATTCATGGCAATATTATATACTATAAATACACTATATAATCTTTGAAAAATTTTTACACCGTGATCCGACTTCATGGATATGAATTATGCTTGCACTGGAATTTTAGATATTTTACTTTCATCCGCGGGACATTCCACGAGCGTTTGGCGAAATGAAAAACAAGAGTCTGTTCGATCTTTGTATTGTAATATGTCTACGTTTTCAGGGGTGGGGTAAACATATATTTTGCGCGTGTCTGGCATTGTAATATAAACAGCAAATAGTCCAAATACTAAACTCGCCAAAAACAATGGTAAATTAATATATTTCGAGAACCCCATAGAGTCTGGTATATATTCACTCTATATTTTTATTCACCTACTTCTTGCCTTTCTTCGACTTCTTTTTTGGCGCAGTGGCTACTGCGTTCTCTTCCTCAGCAATCAACATCTCAGCCATTTGGTCGGCATGAGACTTCATCGACTTTTCTTGTTTCTCTTCGTCGTCGAGGCGGAATACAAAATTATTTTCGGAATTCGCCGACAGTGAATATTTCGCCGCCTCTGCTTGTTTGCGTTGCTTCAATTTCTCAATTTCCTCCAACTGTTTCTGCTTCTTTTTCTCAATGTTTGTGCGCATACGGTCACGCGTGGATGCCATTTTGGTCATTCTATCCATGGCATTCGTGTCCAAACGCATGTTCTTTCCCATACCCATTGTTTTCGCCATGTTTTTTAACATTTCGGCCATATCGTTGTTCCCACCAGACATTTCTTTCATGCGATGAAACATGTCCCCTGCCTCCTTCATAATATCCTCACGTGATATGTCGCCGTTTTTCATTTTATCATCCAATTTGCCACTCACCTTCTTCATCAACGACATAATCTTCTTTGGATCCTTCATTAATTTCTTGAAAACATCGCTTGTGTTTTGCACATCATTGACATCTTCGCCCAGAAATTCTTTAAAGTCTTCCGATATTTCTTCGGCCAATTCTTTTGCCAACGAGCCAATTTTACCGTCAAATAAAGATTTCAAATGATTGTGGAGAGAATCGCCCGCGGGCATATCGCCATTTCCAAACCCCATGTTTTCAAAGAGGTTACGAAAGGGTTGTTCTTGTGTCCCTTGATCCGTCCCTTGATCCGTCTCTTCATGTTCCGGAACACCCTCTGTGGACATGGATTTAAAAAAATCAGCGAGACCGGTCATCGTATCATTGAGTTTTTCCTGCAAATCTTTTTCATCGATGCCGTCAAACAATGACATGGAATCTCCAAAGGATGCTTTGTCCTTAATACTACCCACTACCGTAAATAAAATCAACTGCAAATATTTCCAAATAGACTTCTTTGTGGATTCGCTCACATTTTCACAATGAAAAAGTAATTTAAAGTCAACATTCGGTAAAAATTGCGTGTTGGTTTCGTTCTCTGCATCGAAAATTTCTTTGGTTTGGTAAAGAATATCGAAAAAACGAGCAGGATATACCGTTTGACAATACTCAAATAGAGACTGTAATTCGTCATCTGGAATTTCAGGCTGGCTCCATTTTGTCCATAAATAAGAAAATTCAGGAAATGTTAACGTTAAATCATTCGTGAAATCTCGAATTACAGAGCGAAAATTTTCCGGAAAAGTATGTTTTTGCGTATCCATATCGATGGTTTTGTTATATACTATATACACCCCCTATTTTATATTGTTTTTTCCAAAGATGGTTTTCCATCACCCATTAGGAATACGAAGAAATCTCTTGTCTGCGGGGGGTAGACCATCAATAAACTTCTGCTCGAGTTGTAATACGGTTCCGCTTTTCATTCTCCATTCATGAATGGGAGATCGCAACCAGCCTGCAAAAATCAATTCTTTTTTATGTATTATGTTTTTATTTTGGATAGACACGGTTACTATGGAACCTTTGATTGGGTTATTGACTGACAAACAGCGGTCTGCATTAAACCATTGCTCTTTATCGGAACTGGGATCTTTACAGATGGCTACTCGCGTTGCTATTCCCAAATAGTATTCGGGATAGTTTTCTGTGGAATGGAAATAGGACCAAAGTTTATCCATATTTTTGGATGTATTATTCCGATACATAAAATCATGGAAATCGGGAGGCGGGCAATTGTCATCACTATTTTGTTCCGCCACGCAAACATTCATTTCACTTTGCATCTTAATTGTTTTTACGGGTGTGAGTTGGATGAAAAAGGTTTCAATTTTTTATCTCAAATTTGTAAATTTTAGAAGAGACTTTCCGAATGTGACGCCATAGCTTGAACTGTGCTCAATACAGTTGGACTGGCATAACAGGTAAACTTATCCGCCGGATTTGTCTTGTAATTTTCAATGTCGTCTTCGTTTTTCTTGTTACGAGCCATAATTTCATCAAATTGGTCGGATTCCACACAATCAAGAACATCGGGGTGAATCAAAGACAACCCTCTAGAGTTTTTCTCTTTCAGAAACAATTCCATGTTATCAATATATTCCGTATCGGGTTGTTGACTTGCTGTCTTCAATCGCCGTAGAATAGGCGGCGGTGGTGCGAATAATGTGTCCACCCGAGAATCAATGTGGACAGGAGTGGATATGTTATAAGTCTGTTGCCGACCTTGTGACGTTTGTCTCGCAACAGAATACATCAACCCATATTTTCTACCCATAGTAGAATAAACAACAAATAAGTCGTCACATAACGTCTTCATAAATGGGTCATCCAACAACCCGTTTTGTCTCATATATTGGCGCATTTGTCGAAATACATTGCGCAATTCCTGTTTATACGTTGTATTATTATTATTATAAATATCAATTGTTTTTGCAGGCGCAAGTAGTTCCTGCACACGTTGACGATACATATACTTTGTCAAATCCGTGCCCAACAAATCCCCGGATTCCGCAAGCAATGCCGGCAGAACATGAACCTCCTCCATGCTTGATTTTTGCGTCGATACTGTCACAGCTGTCACAGTTGCATATACGGCATCTGGAGTTCGAGTTCGAATATGATATTTTTTATTCGTCTCTCCCACAAATAGAGACTCCTGGATTGAATGTGACCATGAATCTGTTTGCCAATTGTATATGGTTCCATTATGAATATAAATCTCTACATTTTGAAGTGCAGGATATAGAAATTGATGAATCGACTCACCATATACCAATGTTGTGTTTTCCATATTATCAACAAATTGATATTCCGAAAGTGGTTGTTCACCGAGTGTTCTCAGCAATTGAACATTGTGTTGTAGTCCATATCCCACAAAAATATTATGAAAACGAGTGTTCAGAAGTTTACACAAACGATCTGGATTCTTATCACCCTCCGTGGCGTCGCCGTCGGTCATAAACATATGCACAATTTGGTGTTCCGGATACATTTCTGCATAAGATACAAGTCTTTCGTTCGCGGATTTCAATGCGAGTTCAATATTGGTTGTTCCGCTCGTTTCTATGGTTTCCATTTTTTGAATCAATTCCGTCAATGCCAACCCTTCCTTCAGTTCGGTGGGCTCAATCAATAAGTTCACGTTATCGTTAAATGTATTTACACAAATATGCACAGAAGTTGATAGTTTCGACAGATAAATCATCATGTTTTTAAACGTTTGGATCACATAATCAATCTTTTTCGAACCGGTAAGGGATTCTCTTTCCGACATGGAACCGGTCACATCTACCGTAAAGAATAGAAATAGTGGTTGTTTCGTAATTTCCACCTTCGGAACAGACAGTGTCATTACACCAAAGGTTTCGGTGGCATCCATATTTTGAAATGGAAACGGTTTTTTAATGTCATCATGCAATTCAATATAAGCACTATCAAATAAGTTCATCGTGGTTGTCATTCTAAAAAATTCGCAAGAAGATACATTCTTTCTTCTTTCGCGAATACAATTCAATTTTTCCGCCAAACCCATCCATTTAGCAAAGTGTGATCATGACAACGTCTTCCCAAAAATATAGGAATAGTATATAGATGAGCCATTCACACGCATTTCAAATCGAAAAATTAAAGAATGATTTTGATAACATTATAACAGTGAAACGTGAAATATCGAAAATTAAAAAGGTGGTGGCAGAGAAATTAGCGCAATTAAAAACGGTTTACAATGATTTGGTAAAGACAAACAGTAAAAAAATATTCCTCTTTTGCCTGGATTCGTTTTATTTTCAGTATAAAACATTTGCTATGGAAATGGAACACATTGATCGTTTCCGCACATTGATGAATAATAGGATGTATTGTGACTATTATAAGTTGTTTCATATTATTTTGAACTATATCAAAGAGAACCGCGCGGAACTCGACATATCGGAATTGGAATTGAAGACCTATCCTGTATACAAAGATCTAGAACCATTCAGTGAATATAAAATCGAGGATATTAAAGAAATTCACGCCAATATTTTACACATCTTAAACAAATTGTATGGAATTACTGTTGAAAAAACGGATAATATTGACCATTATAATGAAAAGCACCATGTCGGGTTCTCCATATCGAACTTTTTGAACACATTAAGTTACGAAAATAAACTTCTCCAAGAACAGATTCATTTGTATGTAAACTACATGTCTTTCTTTCATATTTCTCAAAAGCGCCAACTGAGACGTTTACATCTTCGTATGCAGGATTTTTATCGGGAAGTAGATAACAACATCAATGTAAATAAGACATTTTCCATAGAAGACATTGGTGACGAAGACCGTCTCCATCAATTTTATATTATAGGCGAAGATGTAACCATCGATTCCATATTAGAAGACTCTGAATTATTAATGGAGAACTCGGAACAGATTCTTAACCGATTGGAGACCCTTTCTCCCGAACCCGACGCTGTTGTTGAATTAGAATCCGATCCGGCTATCACAATAGTCGTAGAGAAACTCGTGGCGGATGAATAGTTTTGTATATGAATATTTGTTTCCATATACAAAGCGCGAGTAACCGTTCTCGCATCATTACTGGAATTGTGAATAGAGTCTCCCAATCTCACTTTTTTCTGCTACTATTATAGAGACCAAAATACAAAAAACGCACCATGACCACTCTAGATAACGAAAAAATAGATGCTTTAGAGGATTCAAAAGAAAAATTGCGTTCTTTACAAAAGGATGCCGAAGTGGACGGCGTAAGCGTGGCTGCATCCAATGTAAATTCCACAAAACAAATAGAATGGTCGCCAGAAAACGAAGTGATTATGGTAGAATGGTGTGATGTCGCACAATGTTATAAGTGGTTACATTCTCGATCTCATGAAAAATACGCGAATCGAAATGCTTGGTATACGATACCCGCAATTGTGTTATCTACGATTAGTGGAACCGCGTCGTTCGCGCAAACCAGTCTTCCGCTTCAGTATCAAACCTTTGCGCCTATGGCAATTGGATCCATTAATATTTTGGTGGGGATATTAACCACCGTGCAACAATATTTAAAAATATCCGAACTCAATGAGGCACATCGTGTGTCTTCGATTTCTTGGGATAAATTTGCTCGTAATATTCGTATTGAATTGGCAAAAAAACCAGAGGAACGCATGGACGCGGGCCATTTTTTGAAGATAAATCGCCAAGAATATGATCGATTGATGGAAACCAGTCCAAACATTAAACAAGAGACTATTACGGAATTTGAGAAAACATTCAAGGGAAGAGCAGGAACCATAGAGCGCAAGCGATTTGATGAATTAAAGAAGCCTGATATATGCAGTGTCATTATTACGGCCAACGAAACTCGTCATCATTGGTATCTTGACAAGAAACCGGAACGATTTGTCGACTCTATAGATAGTGAAGATATACGTATTCGCGATGAGACCATTCGTATGCAAACTCAGAGATTGGAAGAGAAAGAGTCGGAATTAAAAAAGAAACGAATCGAAGAAATCGAATTGAAACGCCAAGAAATGGAAACGATGGCTCTTTACGAACAAAGGAAAAAGGGTGCCGACGCAGAATACAACAGCGCTGTCGAAACAATATATTCCTACATAGATAAATTTATAGAATTACACGGAAGAGACCCAATCCGTGACGAAATACATGACAATTTGAATGACGTGGTTCGTAATGACTTTTTAGCTCGTTTTTTGAAGGAAAGAGACGGATTTGTCTGAGCCTTCCGCCCACATACTAAGATCAATTCCTTGTGTGGCCACTACATTTTCTGGATGAAGCGCCCAGTCGTTACCGAGTATTTCGTCTTTATATAAGGCAGTTCTTTCGAATGTCCTGCGCATAGAATCTTCATCGGTGTCCTCTTCGTATTCTATATAGGCATCGGCCGAACCAAATGCGGGTTCAAATCGATACGTCATTTCATCTTTTTGAAAGAGAAATAAAATATCGGGGTCATACGACCTTCCGTATTGTTCTATGTCTACCAATTTTCCTAGATCCGTAATCTCGTGCACATTTTCAATCGCCGTCCGTCTCCGTTGAATTTCAGTATAACGAATTCCACGTTGAAACTGAACGCGCCTGTATCTTTTTCCGATTTGAACTTCAGAGAACAACACAAATTCGATGGACATTGGTGATATAGATGATTTCAAATCGTGTATTGCAATCATCATTTCAATTTTACACATTTGCGCATTGAAAATGTGTGAAAGGTGTATCAAAACTCTGGCAAAAATGTGTGTCCCTATTCTATACACCATCGTATATGGCCAAAAAATCGAAATCCATCACATCGAAAAAAACAGCAGGAAAGCCAACGGTTCGGTCTGTGTCGAGAACAACCACTGTAAAACGCAAATCCGTCAAAAGTTCTCTCCCGCCAAAGATTTCTTATCGAGAAGGGGTTCCTGGAAAAGATTTTCAATTGACACGTCTCGATAAACAATACAAGGGTCTTTCTATTTATAAAATAGAGTTTGATTTGCCAGATGACAATCATTGTGTTAATTATGTAGATAGTGCGAACAACACCATTGTATTTCAAGATATAAACGGAGAATATGTGTTGTTCAATTTAGATGGAACGCCTGTGTCCGAAACCACAAAATCACTTTGTTTACAAAAATTGGCAGGTAAACAGAGAACATTGTCCAAAAATCGCCCCAAAAATGAAAGTGTAGCACGCGGGATTGTTTTATTACAAGACTGTGCCCCCGCCATTGATTTATCTGGCGCACGATCGGTTCTCGCGAAATTAAATGCAGAATTAGAAGAAAAGTGCGGGGCAAGTCGCCCTCTTTTCATGAAGTTTGCGCCATTTCACGAATTCGACGAAGACGTGACCCGATTTAACGAATATTCAAATTTATCCATCGCGGGCCAATTTTACAATACCTTGATCTTGGCGTTGTGCACATCCGATGGAAAATGTGTTTCTACCATTGAATTTCTATTGTCACATTCCGGTGAAATTGCCATTCTTTCCAAAACGGTTCAGGCAGAGGAAGGTAAACGCTATAATAAAATGTTGCGCTATGTATTAACGATGATTGCAATGCAACTTCCTGGCATTCATTCCATCAAATCAATCGCTGTAAACCCCATTAGTGCATGGCTTTTGATACACTATTTTCATGCAAGGGTGGACGCGGGAAATCCCTTTGAAATCTTTTTGAAAGATAAGGGCATTGCTATGGAAAATATAACACAACCCGTGATTCAAGCCTATTATGCGGAGAAAAAGGGGCCGGTTCATTTAACTATAGATGTGAACGACGCAAATTCGCAAGATTCATATACGCAATTTCATAAATTAGTAGCGGGAGTCTCGCCTGCGGATGAAATAAAGTGTTGACACTCCATTCGATTTAGAAAAAATATAAGGTTTATATATAAAATACGTATCATGAAATCAAAAAGCGTGCGTAAAACGGCGCGGAAATTACGCAAAAGAATAGGAGGGGAAATAGGAAAACCCCCTGTAATTAGTGTCATAAATTACGAAAACGCCAAAAAACTATTCGACGAAGTAACAAGTTATTTATCCTGTAAACTCAATGAAATATCTGAGTCGGATAAATTCAAAATTTGTAATAAAATTTACGAATTCAATACAAAAATAATAAAAAATATTAGAAACAGCGATTCCGAAAAATTTGAATATGAACTAAGAGAAATACTCATGTTATACAACTACAAAAGTGAAGACACGAATGCAAACAAAAGAAAGTTTCATGATGAAAGTTGTGGCGACGATAAAAAATTCGCTTATTTAATTGCAAAGTTCGCTTATTTGAAATATATTTACGATAACAATAAAGAAAAAGACGATAAAGGAAAAACATCTATTGTTCTCCAGATACCGGTTGCGCTTTTATCATGGGATGTTTCGAAACTTGGTGAAAAAATAAGAAACTATGTAACCCAAAGAAAAAAGATGGTAGAGACGGTTATCTACGTCGACGATATATTTACAAAAGAAGTGCTGGACGATATGGACGAAATAGATCGCGATATTGATGAATATCGAACATGCATGAGAGAATCGTCGGGTTGGGGATTTGGTTTTGGCGGCGATTCTCGTAAATTGAGAAAAACAAAGCGGCGGTCAAATAAACGTCTTATTTAGACAGTTAACAGTTTATACCATTGCGAAATGATATAAATTATTGAATATTGCGTAGTCTAACAATCACGCGCAAATCTTACACCTGGTGTTCGTAACGGTTGATTTCCGGCAGAAGAATAAGGCGACGGGACTGGTGGGGGCAATGTATTCTTCTCCGGTCCGCCCCTAGAATAAGGTGATGGCATTGGAAATTGTGACGGCGATATACAATACGTATAGTCTTCATCTATTTCGTAGTCTAAACACTGCAATAACCGTTCAATTTCCTTATAACTTGCACCACAATTATACATGCAATCCTCGATATATTTTTTGTCATCATAATTTCGGGAATTGTAACCGGCATACAATAAAGATTGCGCAATGGACTCTATTGGTTTACGATCCGTTACAAAATTTACCAGTATTGCATTGTATTCCTTGTATTTTTCGTCGATGCTTTCATGGACGATTTGTCGTGCAGCACAAGATGATAATCGGCTATCTAGTGGTTCGTGTATATCGTTTGGTTCCTGATATTCCTGATATTCATTCAACGCATCGGCGGACGGAAACTGAATACGTTTGTTCCATTCCGACTCTGTTTTTGCATCCAATATGCTCTGTATTTTTTCCCACTCCGTTCTTTCTTTATTTTTTAATTTTATTTGTAGAGTTTCGATTTCATCCTTCTCTCTTTCTTTTATTTTTTCCCGAAGTGCAATCATTGCGTCTTGTTCTTGACATTCCAAGTCTGTCGCCACTCTTTTTTTCAATTCAGTAATTTCGGCTTCTTCTCGTTCTTTCAATTGACGTTGAAGTTTGGCCATGGCTTCCTGCTTTTCCATTTCCAAATTCGCATTCATTTTTTGCCTTGCATCCGCCAGTTCTCGATCCATTTTCCACTTGTCTTCACGTTTTATCTTGCGGTCGTCCTGTTCTTTCGGTTTCAGGTTGTCATTCCCGGAAATATCCATAGGATGAACCGGATATCTATGTTTGAAAACGTTGTTTTTCACACTACTATAGTCATGTTGAAATGATTTTCTCATGTTTATGCTATAATTATGCACATACAAGTCTTTGGGGCGGCCATCTAATGCCCAAAACCGCTGTGCAAAGACAATACGTTTTATGCGATCAGCAAACAGAGACTTTATGCATATAAAAATGACTTCCGTGATGTAATTCACATGTTCGATATGTATCTCAGCCGAATATTTATTGACATTATCTTGCAATTGCAAATATCGTTTGTATTTTTGATCGATGTCATTGTTCGTAAGAATATTCGAAAAATATATGGTTTCAAATACAGCTCCAAATTCCTCAAATTGTTTCAACGATTCGTAATTCATTGTGGCCTTCTCTTTCAGTTTAAAAAATGTGTTTATAATGGACAAAATAAAGGATACAAATAAAATATAAAACAGTTGATCATTCGTCAAATAATTCGATTTTGTTCCAGTTTGCCCTGCCGACATTGCGGTAAATAATGTGATTGAGAAATTTATCATGGTTGAAATATAATTCCAAAACGCAGCATTGATATATTTCTTCCAACATTGCGTGCCGATTCGCATATTCAAATTTTCCTGTAACGTGAGCATAATGCCCCATGTTGTTGATAAATTATCAATGATTTCATGATGTTCTTCTGTAACCGGACCAGTAGCAATCTCTTCTTCTGCCATAATCTACTATATATACTACTATATACTAGACATATAGTTTTACCAATTAGAGTTCCATAAATACACCATTCGTATAAAACGCCATGCATTCCACGCCGTTTTCATAAAAAGATACCCCCGTAAAATCGCGAAAATCCTCCTTATTTGCGACCAGGTTCTCTTCCAATGCAAAATTTTTGTTCATAATATACAACACATCTTGTGTAAAACCGGCAAATCTTTTCACATTTTGAGAGGTATTCGTTTCTAAAAGGTCGGTGGAAAATAGGTATATATTCCCAAAAATAGGATGGTCGAGTTGAGAATCAAATCCAGACTCCTCTGTTTTCCAGTTTACTCCCTCTTCATAAACACTATTTTCATAGTCCACCCCATCTTTTTCAACTTGATACATGCAAATAGGAATACGAACAGGATGGCCATCCTTATCTAAAATAAATTTCATATACTCGTGTTGCCGGAACAGATTTCCAACCTGAGCATCTATGGGTTCTCCTAACAATTTATCTTTGTGTAATATTTCGTCCAAAATCACAAACAACCCATCCTGGTTCTCTAGATTGAATTCCAAATTCGTGCAATTCCATACCACAACAAAAGTGTTTTCGTCGATTTCCAAAAACCCCTTGTAAGATTCTCGGGTTGGTGTAAGGATATAATTCGTTAAAAATGGAGTGCATAATTCATAGATATCCAATCCGTCGCTAGAATGAAACTCTTCTGTGTTTTTTGCATTCGTTTCATCAACTTCCACAATAGGTTCTAAAACCGATGGTGGTGTAATTGTTGTCTTCGGAAATCCATATACACCATCGTTTTTTTCCATATAAAATTCCAAAAAAGGGGTCGCAAGATCATCGACGATTTTATAAAAACAAAAATGGACCGTAAACGGAGTATCTATTTTGGTTTCAAATTCTTGAGCCAATGGGTCGTCGTCCAAATAAGAGGTTGACCCTACAACATAATCTGCGTCTTCCGGTTCTATTTCTTTCATTTCGTCGGGTGTGATTTCCCCTTCTAACATTGCATTTTCTTCATAGGAAACATCATGGCCTTCTTTTTTTGCAAGATCATCTTTTGGCTTTATCCAAGACATAAATTTCGATAAAAGAACGGCCCGTAATTCTCTTTTGGATGACATATTTCCACTTCTATATAGTAACCAAACCTAATATTTCAACGAGACCTACCCATCGTATGCGAAAATACTATTCGAAAAGAATATAAAAGAACAGGACAATATATTGTATCTATTCGCAAACACTCCGTTGCACAGAGCCAGGTTTCTATACCTCCTAAATCATGTTTTATGAAGACGATCACTTCCATCCGAATAATTCCGACAATGAGATGGAAGGGAATGAAGTTGGATCCTACATGTTGCTTTCCCCACCCGTGGAAAGACATATGTATGAACTAAATGAAGAATACACGTATGAACCAAATGAATATTCCGGAAATACGACAGGAACCAATCGTAAAAATCTGGATGAATATAAAATGATCGATAAGGGGTTTCGCAAAACTACGATTATAAACAATGGACAACGTCTAGATATCGAATATTACCTTACATCGAACACGCCCGGTAGTCTGGCGCGCGACGGAATGACGGGTGGTCGGTTTGATGTTCGCGTGGGTAGCAACGATGAACACCTTTTATTCAAGGTGGGTTGTGCGATTGGAACCCCGGATAACGATTTAACCCTTCTTTTTTACAACAGCCCCGAGGACTACGAAAAGCATATGTTCCATCCTGTTTCACCGGAACATAAAGAGGCTTGGAGAAACAAGCGCGCTATTGCTATGAAATTGCGCGATGAAAAACGTGCAGCGGCACGACCCGGGTTTGTCACTGTGCGGTAAAACAATCAGTCAGTCAGATATATTACAGTTGTTATCATAGAACATATATGATAACAATAGAATGAGTTGAGCGCGGTATAATATTTATGTAAAACCTATTGTAGATATATTGTGTATAGACTATAATAAAAGATGGTTTGCACCTATATTCGATGGACAATTTTTATAGGGTGCGTCGCAACCTCTTATCGCCAATATTCATTCTCGAAATATAGACCAAGAAACAAGGGGTTGTGTGCCAATATCGACGATATGATAAATATAAATCCCAATCCCCCTGCTTCCGAGATTGCACCCGTTGAATTCACCACGAATCCAATGAGTTATAAATACAAAAAAACGGGGTGCGACGATAGATATCCGTTGTTGGAGCAGGATCCGAACCGAACAGAGATATTATACAATCTATCCATTCATATTCGAAAATTGTCGTTGTTAACCCTATTGCAAAACAAAGACATTTCTATTTATGATAAGGTATCGCGCATTGAAACAGAAAAAGACACGTCTATCGCGCCAAATATACAGGCTGGCGGATTGTTCGACGATTGGGAAAACGAAATAGCATAACGCATCGTTCGCGAGCTCAATAAAATTATGGAATGACATTGTATATATGAGTCAAAAAAATAGAAAACATAAATCCAAAGAGCCAATCCGCGCAATTGCGGTTTTTGATAATGGAAAAATAAACGGGATCGTGAAGTTTACAGAAGACCCTGAGAATCGCGATGTTATCATCGACATTGACATTCAAGGGCTTACTAAAAATGGGCATCATGGATTTCACATCCATGAATACGGCGACATGAGTGAACAGTGTCAAAGTATGTGTGCACATTTCAATCCAACACATAAACAACACGGGGGGCCAACGGCAAAAGAACGTCATGTCGGCGATTTAGGAAACTTACGCGCTGATTCTACGGGGAGAGCAAACTATCAGACCCGAGACTCTGTCATCAAATTGAGTGGCACGAGGGCAAATATTATTGGTCGCGGGTTAGTCATTCATGCAGACAAAGATGATTGTGGGTTATCGGATCATCCGGATAGCCTTACCACGGGGAATTCTGGAAAACGCATTGCATGTGCTGTTATTGGATATGCTCGTCCTTGGTCCAAATGTTAGAGAACAAAATATATGAATAATATAGAAGACAATACAAAAATGTTATTACAATCATCCACAAATCAAAACACAGTAACATCTGTTCCCGCGATCACTTATCTTTTTGTCGGATTAACATCCTTTGTTCTTGCATATTTCACAGCCATGGATAAAGGCGAGGATTCCGAAAGTCTACCCAAGGACGAATCTGTCACCAGTATGTTACCTGGACTAGGAACGGCGATGACAGAGTCTGAAAATGGAGAGGAGAAACCTAGTGACGAAGAATCAACAATGGAACCTGAATCTGAACCTGAACCATCTGAATCCGAGACCAACCCTCCGGCACAGGCGCCTTTGGCCGGTGGAAAAAAAAGAAAAAATTCCATTAAAAAACAAATAAAAAAGATAAAATCAAAGCGTTCCACCAAATCTCGCTCCACCTAAGTTCACGCTACATCATTGTATATGCGTAATACATTGTTTTTCCAGTCCGCATCAATTTCCTGAATATTCTTATTCAATATACACCGATGAACATTTAAAATGGGACAAACCGCCACCGTTCCTTGTGGCGGTTTGCCTTTTAATTGATTTATCGGTAACGTTGCCCTTAAATCTCTATTGAGACGCCCGTCGGGCGTCCCATTATAAATCTTCAAGGGTGTAATCTGCAATGGCGTCCAACATTCACTTGTCCGAAGTAGTTCTGGTGCTTTATTCCACAACGAATTTTTATACGTTAGTATTTCACTGCGCAACTGCTCTTCCGCGCTCGGAATGCACGCCAATATTTTATCAATGATTTCTGAAACACACCTGTTCATCATCTATATTTTATGGATACGTCGAATGTATCCATAAAATTCAATTTTTCAAACCATTTCGCATAGATCACACATTCGCCACCATTCCGGCGCATCGTTCAAAAAAACCAGCAATTTCGGCAGGGTTTGTTCCCATTACTAAATCATCCGGAACATAGGTCACATTTCCCTTTTGATAACACAAAATCACTGGTATCCCGCTCACAATCTTTTTTGACTTCAAATATGCATATACATCAAAGCATTCATCAATATCAATAATCATACATTGAACATTCGGAGGACATTTGTCGAAATAACTCTGAACCAGAGACTCTATAGTTCGGCAAGGCCCGCACCAATCCGCGCCGAACTTGATTACAATCAGGCCGGGATTTTGTTGCAAAAGTTCGGCAAAATGCTTTCGATCATGGATTTTGGTTTGAATGGGTAGCGTGGTCATGACTCAAAACTCAATTCGTTACTAAGACAAAGCGACATCTATTTAGGTCATTTTCGTAGAAAACAATACAACGTTTTATTTGCAAACTATATAGGATGTCTACAGAAAAAACACACAATTTAAACATTCATATGTATACATTGGATGAACTTCTCGGATTGTTTGATTTGACGTATGACATATCCATGGAAGATTTAAAACGGGCGAAACGAAAAGTGTTAATGACCCACCCCGATAAATCCAGACTGTCCCCCGAATATTTTTTATTTTACAAGAAGGCATTTGATATCGTGGTCCAGTTTTATGAGAACCAAGCGAAACAACATCAAGAAATTACGGAAGAAAACACGACATATACGCCATCCATGAAAACGTCGGCTCCCACAAACACGCGCCAAATCTCAAAAGTTATTCAAGACATGTCGACAAAAGAGTTTCAATCGAAGTTCAATACATTATTTGAAGAGAACATGCAACAACGACCGGATCCGGAAAGAAACGCCTGGTTTACAAAAGACGAGGCCATACATACTATCCATGAACAAGTAAACCAAAAAAACATGGGTCAAATGTTTGACCAAATTAAAGAAAAGCAGGCCGCCATGGTTTCTTATCGTGGTGTAGAAAATCTGTATGTGAATAGCGGAAGTGGTTCAAAATTGTATGAAGACGACGATAACGACTCGAATGGTGCTGGATATGTAGAATGCGACCCCTTTAGTAAATTGAAATACGACGATTTACGAAAAGTGCATAAAGACCAGACTGTGTTTTCAGTAAGCGAAAAAGATTACCAAACACATCCACAATATTCATCTGTGGATCATTTTATGCGAGAACGTGGCAGACAAAATGTAACCCCCCTCGAAAAACAAGAAGCCGAAAAGTTATTACAACACCAGGAACAACAACACCGTCAGCGTATTCTACATAAAGAGCACGCAAGCACCTTAAAAACCATGCAGTATGAAGAAAAAAACAGGTCGGTCTTGGCAAATTTTTTGAGGTTGGGAAACGGATAAGTCTGTGCTCTATGTATAGAATGGGTCGACAAATCGTTGTATTTCTATTTATGATAACGCGCGTCTTCTCTGCGTGGGCACAAAACTTTTCAATAGAACAAGCAAATATATCTGCATTGTTAAGTGCAATTGCTTATTGTGTAAAAAAAGAATATGTGAATCACGCATTTCATGGACCTCTCACAGGGTTTTTAGTAAACGATGTAATCTATGATACGAAAAGTGATTTGCAAGGATTTATCGGCACTCTTCCCTCTACGCAAGATATATATATCGTATTTCGCGGGTCATCGTCTGTCCGAAATTGGATTGAAGATCTTGATATACAAATGACCGACTATTACACATTTCCATATTGCAATTGCAAAGTCCACACAGGCTTTTATGAATCTATGTTACGGGTGTTTCCACAAATTTATGAAACCATCATGAATATGCGTTTAGAACATGGACAAATTATAGTAACAGGACATTCCTATGGTGCAGCCGTTGCTCAATTGACAGCCATGCAATTATCTGCATTTTATATTCCATCGTCTGTCTATAATTTCGGACAACCCCGCATTGGTGATACATTCTATGCTCGACTTGTAAATTCGCAAATCAAAACTATGTGGCGAATTGTTCATGACCGCGACATCGTGCCCCATTTACCGCCCACCCGAGGATTCGATTATGTTCATTCTTGTGGAGAAATATTTGAAGATGCATATGGTGTATTATATTCATGTAGCGATGTAGATTGTGAAGACAAGTATTGCTCTCATCGATATAAACTCAGAGAAACAACTGTAAAAGACCACGAAGTATATCTCGGACACAAAATGGAGTGCACAGCAGAATCACAAATGCCCACGTTCCAATATTGATAATACAAGTAAAAATAGGGTACACGTATGAACCGTGTAAAAAAAATATTCGTTATTTGTATATAATGAATATTGTGGTGGCAAGATATAACGAAAACATCGAGTGGACAAAACAATTCCAAAACGTAATCATCTATAACAAAGGTGAAGATTTGCCGGAAGAATATACAAATGTCACTTCTTTAGATAACGTAGGCAGAGAAGGGCATACCTACTATAAATACATCTATGATAATTATGATAACTTGGCAGACCACACTATTTTTTTACAAGGAAACCCATTTGACCATTCTCCAAATATACTCGATAAGATAAACGAATATGCAAACCGCAAAGATTTGAACATCCAGTTTGAGTTTTTAACAAGATTGGTCTTATCGATTACGTTAGATCATTGCCCTTATCATCTGGGTCCTCTTCCGTTAGCAGAAGTGTATGAAAAGGTCTTCGATATAAAAAGAAAGGATTCCACGCTTCAACGTTTTCAATTCGGTGGCGGAGCCCAGTTTATAGTTTCCAAACAAAACATATTGAAACGACCAAGATCGTTTTACTTAAACATTGTGAAATTATTAGAATATGACATCAATCCCATAGAAGGGTTTGTAATTGAACGGTTTCATGGTATCATTTTGGAGTAAATCAATGTTTTCCACCGATTCATACGAAAAATGGCTTGGTGATGAAGAAACTGGGAATGTTGTTGGGAATACTCGGTAAGAAACAAATGATCGTCATTATGTCGTAGAACACGTCGTTCAAACAGTTGTCGCGCATCTTCGTAAGATGCCTCCGTGTCGTTGTTTTTCTGATACATATTATAAATCATGCATCGATCAAAATCATAAGCCGTCAATAAATCCGCCTCGCGCACAATATGATATGCGTCTTGATATGCACCAAGGTTCGGGAATCCATGAGTCTTCACTTTGGAATAAGACATCGTGGTCATAATTTTTGCAGACATGTCGAGTTCAATGTCTGTAATATCTTTCTGTAAATAGTTTTGAATCGCAGAAATGCCGTCTGATTCAGTCATGTATTTTTTATCACACATATCATGTAGCGCGGCGGCGGTAAATATAACCTTTTTTTGACCTTCTAAAAACGGTTTCTTCGAGAGTTCGCTTTCATAAATTTCATTCGCGTAATACAATACGTTCATGCTATGAGAAAGTCCATGTGATTCATCAATGTTGTATTTTTTGGAAGTCATAATAACAAAATGAAAAAGTTTTGTGAGAAATGACATGCTCTTTATATGAAGAAGAGATTTTCGTATATAGAAAAATATAGATTTCGCTCTATATTTTTTCCGTATATTGTTTTCATAATTCTCGTTATCTGGATTGCCGGAACAACCAAGGTTTATCCATATCCAACAATAAGCCTTCGTAATTTACACTACGATTCTCGATGTCACTATAACTTTCGATTTGTGTCACGGTCGGGGGTGTTATCATATACCATTTTCCAACCAATTGTAATCGTTTCCAATACATATCTAAAGCATATGCCTTTTTGTTATTCGGTTCTTTTATTAGTTTCTGTGCGCTTTCTTTAAAATTTTCCAACAACGTATCATAGTAATGTTTTTTTACAATATATCCTGTCGTAGTTTGACAATAATATACACGCGCACAATACTCGGCGACTTGGTCATATGGCGGAACATTGTTTCCTCCAAGAATGAGCAAGTCCCACTCCAAGTCGGCATTTTCGCGAAATCGTTCCAAATTTCGTTTTAACAATTCGGGGTTGGTAAAATAAATGTCATCTTCGCATATGAAGACTTGGTCGTAATTACGCTGTTTGGCAATTTCTAAACAGCGGATGTGACTCAGCGTGCAACCAATCGCTCCTGTTTTGATACGTATTGCATTTACACGCTCGGCCACAATACCCATTTTTTCAAACTCTTTTGTTACATGTTGTAAACGATCTGTCCGATGTTCCAAATTAATAAATAATGTGTGCTGCAAGAGGTCCATCTTAACGATTCAGCTTTGTGCTATATATAAACCCAACCTTTTATATATATTATACCGATATCTTCGACACCACCATGGCGAATTCTTGTTTCAACACCTGGATATCTTTTGTGAGTTCAAACACCACTGTGCGTAACGTATTTATTTCCTGATGTTGCATGTTCATGCGCTCCATAATATCATCCGAAACGTTCATAATCGTGTGGATACTATCATGAATCACGGGCGCATCAGATGCCCAGGACACGTTTTTTTTCTGTTGTGACGAGCCGGGTAATTCTTCTACCTCAAATTGGATGTTCTGGAACGCCGGGTTCTCAATCACAAGTGGGTGGTTTTCTGGTTCTCTTACCGCCACGGGTTGCACGGGCGTGGGCGCAGGTGGTTGATATTGCCGCAATTCCTCCTCGCGCTGTTTTATATGGTGTTGCACCAATTCTTCCATATTGGGAATCGCGGCATCCAGTTCTTTTTCGCGAAAGTCAATCTCGGATTGAGTGGGTCGTTGCATCATAGAGTCGTATTCTTTTTGCCGTTGCGCGAGTTGCGAGTTCAAAATTTCTTGACGTGCGTTATGTGTATTTTCACGGGATATAATTTCAGGTTGTGTGGGAACAGCCGCGGTGGTTATGTTATATTGAGGCTGAGCCGGCGACTCTGGCTGTGCACGATCCTGTATAGAAGATAACATATAAGAAAGTGTTTCGCGGTTCAATTGATTCAGCATCTGGATATCCATGGGCATGTGTTTGTTTTTTTCATAGAACATTTGTATGACAGATTTGAACCATTTCTCTTTGAAAGCAACGTCATAATTGGAAAAGAATTGTTGAACCAAGGGTGTTTTTTGTAAAACATTCCATAATAGTTGTTGATTGTCTGGGTGAACATAAGATGCCATAGTTTATGTTGTGTCTCTATATACCATATAAAAACACAGCATTTATATATTTTTTTTACGATGTTCTTTTCGGGTTCTCGAAATACGCCTTTTTGTTTTTCTTGAATATTTTTTACCACCCCCCGACGCTTTTTCCTTCTTCGCCTTTGCATCTTCGGCTGGTGTTGAATATTTCGTGGGTAAAATGAGAAATTCCGTGGTGTCGTGTTTCATATAATTGTTTATATCTAATTTGCTAGGATCAACACTCGCAACTTCTTTTTGAACGGAAAATTGGGATGCTTTGGAAAGATTTGAAATATGGTCGATCATATTTTCCAATTCGAAATCCAAGGAATTCGCTGTAGAAAACGGTTTTTTTTTCTGGTCTGTCAACACACGAATATCAGAAATATAATACCCTTCGTCGTTTTTGGTAGAACTTGGAAAAATTTTAACAGTGGTTTTGATGGCATCTGCTGGACCAGTGGCCACCGTGGGCCCCTTTTTTTCACCGTCGTTTTTTTCATCTTGTTGGTCGCTCTCGTTTTGATTACCCTCCTCGTTTTGTTCCTCCTCTTCCTCGTTTTGTTCCTCCTTGGATTCGTCTTTTTTATTCAACGGAGAACCTGGTGTCTCAGATGCGGTATCTTCGTAGTCTTTTGCATTTTTATGATGAGAAGACGACTTACTAGTTGCTGCCCTGCGTGACAATATGTGGCGATTAGGTGGCGGCATGTTATTTTTTATCCTAGTATAAGAAGATAAAAAAAAGCGGTGTCCATGAACATTACACATTGAAGTAAATTTTCCTATATTTGCTGACATATTTATCCGGCACGCGTTTTTTCTTAAAAAACTGTATTTTTTCACTAGAAGTTCGGAACGTTCTCCCCTCGGTTTCACCCGTTAACATCGTAATAATAAAATACAAGGAATACATGCCACACTCTGTATTTCCGAGTTGGTGTTCCAGTGGATAATTTTCATAGAATTTAAACCGCTGAAGATTTAAATCCGCCCCTTGCTTCGCAATGGGGCTAGAATTTATCTCTTTATCGGTCATTGACCACGAAGAATGTGAATTCAGGGGCGACGACAGAGACATTCCCTGTGTCTGAATACGTTTCACAAGGGTGCGTATTTCTTTCGGAATTCGATTCCCAGCGCTATCTAAATAAAAGATAAACCGCTCTTCCAGATCCACAAACAAAGATACCCAATGAGATCCCTGTTCATCATGTTTGTCTAAATTAAACACCATCCCCAACTTGGTCTTTCCTTTTTCCAAATAGTTGCTCAATTGAAACGTGCACAACTCTTCCCATACACATTTACCGCTTTCATCTTTTGGTCGGCTGTCAAAATCAATCGGCGTTGGACCGAATGCTTTAAATGTGGGGTGTGTGAGTTCATACTGATGAAGCACCTCGAAAATATCAAAATTCGACAACCATTCATTGGGTTTCTTCTTCCATTCCACGGGTTGAGATGGTGCGAACAAGAATTTTTCTAAATTTTCACGCAACTCGACGTTATCAATTTCCTTTAACCAACAATCCTCGCGTTTACATGAAAAAAAACGTGTTCTAAAATCATGCCAGAGTTGGCTGGGGGTGTTCGATAAAATGGGTGTGGAAGGGTGATGTTTGTTATAATATTCCTTCAATTGATACAATGCGGGAGCAGTAAGACAACTTCCCGCAACTTCTGTTTTTCCTTTCACAATTGGACTACAATTCAGGGGTTGAAATGATCGTGTTACATTTTTTTTAGTTTTTCTATGTTTTTGGGATTTTCTCATTCTCTATACTATCTTTGGATTTTATTTCAGAAACACCCGACAATCAACGAAAATGAGGGCGCAAATGCATCATATGTTGAGGAATTTCGATAATTCTCCATAATGAACTCATGTCGCTTGATAATTCGCGCACCTTGTGTTGCATATCTTTCCAATCCGCAGAGGATACTACGAACGCGCTCTTATCAGTAACAGAATCTAACCGATCGTTACATGCGCGAATTTCATCACCAATATAGGCCCTCATGTTTTCATCGATCTTCTGGATGCGCAAACTAAAATCATCCATTTGGTAGAGAATGGATTCTAACATATGATCTTGCTTGTCGCCATTTTCTTGGCGCAACATGTCTTCCGCGCGATATTTATCAAACAATTGCTTTGCATACCCAACCCGGAACAATACGTATTCCATAAACAACGCAAATACCAACACAATATCAAAATAGGAGATCACGTGAACCGTATTCATCTTCAAATTCAGTGGTTGCATTTCCGTGTAACTACAAACAAATTTCAATTTTTTTCACACCTTTTTCATTTCAAACGTCGATATTCTCGGCATAAAAAATAATTGAATGTTTATATATATATATATATAATGTTTAGCAACGTTTTTTCTTCAAGTAAAAAGTGCAGGAAGGGTGGTACCCGAATACATCGTAATACGATGAAATCAAAAAAATTGAATAAAAAATACAAAACGTGTAAAAAGAAAGATTTAGAAATGCAGAAGGAAGTCCAAAGAGGAGGAGAAGATATGCAGTTTGTCTTATTGCATGAATTTAATAGTAAAGAAAATGAATCTTTTATATATTTTATGCAATATACAGGCAATGAAGAAACGATGGCTTCATTCGCCGACTTTATATCAAAGGCTGACTATGATGATATGGGAGGAGATTATGTAAAATTTGAAATTGATACTGAAAACAAGGTTTCAGAAAATACAGCAGATGAAATGATAAAGTGCAATTTTGGATCCTATAGTTATATGTTTTCTAAACTTACGGGTACAATGGCAAATACATTTGCCGAAGATATGGACGAAAATATGGAGGGACATGAAATAGCCATGCAACTAAGTGATAAATTTTTTGGAAATAGAATTTCAGCATTGTTTATACCAGCGAAGATTTAAAATGGGACGCTCCGTTGGAGCGTCCTTTCAAATCGTTACTGGAATCTGACCCTTGCGGAATTAAAATGTCCCATTTTAATTCTTCAAGGGTGTAAACCAGTTGAAAAACATAATAATTCATAAAATGTATATTTGTTGTATTGAATAAATCTAACAAAATTTATTCAATCCTCATCAAAGTTTGGTATCATAATTATTATACACCGATAAACATATAAGTTCGCACGGAACGTTCCTTGTGTGTGCGTCTGAATTGATTTATCGGAAACAGTTCAAAAGTGTAAAAAATCGGCGTTTGAAATGAAAAAGGGTGGAAAAGGAACAAAGTAACGCATTATTTTCTTGTTCGTGGGAATGCAATGGGCAACGGATACATCCCCTTGGTTTTTTTTAGAACACGCTCTTCGCCCCATAAGGAGGGCTCGGTTTTTTCGGGTTCCGCCTCTTCCTTATAATTGTCGAAATCAAACATAACATCATCGTCTTGGATATACGCCGGGTTCTTTTCCAAATCCTTCATCTGAAAATAACGAATCGCGATATTCAGAAACGCATCAAACGTGTCATTTATATCATTTGTTACTGGTTTCGCGGGGTTCTCTACGAGTTCTTCCACTAAATTCAGAATTTCCCGTTTATATTTCCGAATGGTTTTCGCCCGCTCTTGTAATTGTGCATGTTTCACGGGATCGGTTTTTTCCACCATTTTCTTATAGTGTTTTTTATTCACGAGTAGTTCCATGGTAAGTTTATCAATAGATTCGGTTGTTTTCCTACGAAGTTCTTCCGGTAAGCCATCCGCATTCGTTAACGCGGATGTGGGTTCCGGCATGGATTCTGCATCGGGGTCATAGTTCAATATGGAGTCCATGATGGTGAGACCTATATATATATTATCTATACATTCGTATTTATCTATATTCTTTCGTGAAATATAGAGAAACCAGGTGTTCACGTTTTTTTCACACATTCGCCGTGTTTATCTTTTCGATACCCTTTTGGGCATCGTTTGCGCGTGGTTGTAGAAATTGGCGATTTCTTTTTGCGAGTTTCTTTGTCGACAACACCATTGCTCTTGATCGGTAATTCGACATCCAATTCCGCCTTGATCTTAGGAACGTATTTGTCCACAATATTTTTCAACACACCATGTTGAATGTTCTCTGCATAGTCTTCCTGTTTGCGCAACGTTTTTCTTAATTTACGTTCGGCTTTCTGTATCACAGTAGCCTCCTTTTTATGTTGCGCAAGTGCCTTTTTCACGGTCTTTTTTAATTGCTTATAGGTGACATCTCGGTTCTTTCGTGTATCTTTGATATTCTTTTGAATATTTTTCTCTTCCACCCTTATATTCTTTTGAGTTTCGCGCTTGACCCTATTCTGCTCTAGACGAACATCCCGAATGTTCATTCGAACCACACTCTTTTCAAGAGGAGTCGTATGTTGCGATTTCACTATTTTTTGCAAACGCGCAATGTTTGCTTTATATGCCATCATCGTCGATTTTAAACCCGCATATAAGGATTTGATTTGCTCTTCGTAGTTGGCAATCTCCTCGTTATAACTTCGTATTTGAGGGTATTCACCTGCCTTTTTCTTAAAGTCACTTTCTTTTTCAACACGAATTGCACACTTGTTTTTCAAATTATATACCATAGATTCTTTGTATGTTTCATAATTGGCCTCTGATGCGGTCCTATTTTCACTGACGGTCGCCAATGCCTCTCTTTTCAAAAGGTTTTTGTTTTTAATAGCATCACGCAATTCTTTCATTTGTCTGCGAATATCCTTTACGTATTCCTTTGTCTCACGCACCATTTCTTTGATATTTTGTTTCGATATTTTTTCACACTGTTTCTGTTCTTTTCCCGTTTTCCCTTCGCATACTTCGTGCATTACATGCTTAAATGTGTTTGCATCCGCATCTACCAACTCGGCGACCAATTGTTGTTGGTTCTCCAAAATCCGTTGTTTTAATTCTGGAATATCACTGGACAAAAACTCACGCACAATTCTCTGATCAAAATCCCCAACCTGTTTCATGGTTGCCTGATCCACCATCGGTGTTTGAATATGTTGTAAAATGGGTTGTGCAAATTGTCGTGCATCTTTTTCGCGATTTAAATAACTAATATAACCCGAAATTTCATTCAAATAGGCATCCCGACCTTCTTTTGTAAATTCACCCATCTCATTCAAATGCTTTGTCGAAAACTCTTGGAAATCATCGGGCAGTTGCTGTGTCGGCGTTTTACATAAATTCAATAATCGGATCAATTCCATAGGATCTTTTGCAATGGGAGTGGCTGTCATAAGCAACAATTTCACAGAGTCCTCTTTCGAAATCATATAAGAATTCATGACTGCTTGGTGGAATGCTGCCATATCGGGTTGTTCGATCACCGATAGCCCACCACCATATAATTTATGTGCTTCATCGATGATCAATAAAGTTTTTCGCAACGGATCGGCCTCCCCGTTTTTCTTTACAAGTCTCCTGTAAAAATCGTTTTGTTTCGCTACCAAATTACTGAATTGTTTATAAGACATGGGGCGTATACGCCATGCATCGGACAACAATTTCATGCGTTTGTTTTGTTGCTCTGGAATAACAAGTCCCTGATTTTGAATCTGATACCGCAATCGCTCATTACATACTTGGTCAAACATGTTTTTCCAAATGTCGTTTTTTAATGTGGTGCGTGTTACCCATAATATAGTGTAACCCTGGCGTTCAAATGAACTTGTTGCTGTGGCAATGGCAGATGCAGTTTTTCCAGTGCCCACACTATGCCATAATAAGATTCCCTTACGAGGATTGCTCGGTGTAAAATAGTGGCGGACAAATTCTTGTGTCGGTGTATATGTAATGACTTCTGCACCGCCACTCGTTCCTTTGACCGTTCCTTTGCTCGTCCCTTTGCCCGTTCCTTTGCACAAATTCTCCATTTTCACAGCATCCCATTTGTATTCTCCATAATATTGATCCACATGCTTGCGTAACTCTTCAAATCCCATCCATACTACTTCATTTACAACACGAAGTTTACGCTTAGGCCCGCCACCATGATATTGTATAGGAATTTCATTCTTTACTTCATTATCTCCGCCATATATAAACTCGGCTCCTTCCGGCAAAGGAATTTCATTGGCATCGTCATGTTGTTCTACTTTCGAGAACGGTATGGAAAAGGAGTGAATGTTTTTATTTAATTCATAGTCTACCGCACCATATATCGATGTCTTTTCCAAATCATTTGTAAAATGAAATCTACGAACATCGATATTCAACGTTTTCAAATATAAATCCATCGCGCTTGCGCTATTCAAAAAACTGCCCCGCAATGGTTCAGGAATCGATAGATCATAAATATAAACATAGAGAGGCCATCCTTGTTGTGGGTGGAATTCCAACCCCTTTTGCCCACAGGTTCGCGTGCCTCTGCCGATCACTTGTTTTTGATCCGCACTTACTGTAGGAGGTTCAAAAATATGAATATACTTAATATCGAACAAATCAATTCCCTCTTTGAAACCACTATCCATGATGATGATGCGCGCAAGTTCTCCATTCACGTTATCCGGGCGTTTATTGAAATTTTTTAATACATGTTTTTTCATATCTACTGTCATGTTCTGATCATACACAGAGACAGAGGACAATAAATAAAAGTTGTTGTATTTTGTTTTCAACAATGCGTCATCGGGATGCATCTCTATTTTTTTATACTGTTTTTTCGGTTTTTTTGCGGGCGTTGTTTCATCGTCGTCTTCCTCGTCTTCCTCGTCTTCACTTTCACTATCGCTGTCACTCTCACTTTCCGCAGCACCTCCCTTAGTTCGTTCCTTAGTTCGTTCCTTAGTTCGTTCCTTCGTTCGTTCCTTATTCCCTTTCTTTTTGGGGGAAATCAACTCGGCACTATATCCTAAATGCATCCCTTTTGCGAGTAGCGCCGATGCCAACAATTTTGCACCAAAATTGGAGTATTTTAAATCAGAAAAAATAAAGTGTTTAAATTTCTTACCCTGTTGTTTTTCGTCCCGCGCGTCGAGTTCATCGATTTTATTCAAAAGTGTTTCTAATTTCGGAGAATGATTCGAAATATCCTTTAGTAATGTTTCTTTCTCAAACGATGGGTCGTCAAATTTGTATACACGACTCGTTTTGGACCAATTCGATTTTTTTCGAACGCATTCCGGGTCAAAGGATATCGCCCGTTCTTCTTTCATTAAGTTTTCTATTTCACTGCGATTTTCGGCATTCACTTCCATCCTACTATACTATGCGCATAAAATATTATCTGGACTATATATAACAGACTCGCCAATAAAATGAATGTTCCTCAAACTACAGTAACATCAACGACAAATTTAGGTGGTCCTTTCCAAGGATATTCCCCTCAACAAACACTCACCAGTTATAAAGACAGCGACCAGGTCATGGTCCGTAAAATTGTTCGCGGCGCGTGGAACAATACCAATGCTGTCGGTAAAGGTCGCGTTATAACGCCGTTTCGTGCTGTAAACAATTTAGGCGATTTCTTGGGACGACAAAATTACGTGTGCGGTGGTTCCAACCAAGTGAATGCGAACAAACCTGGCTGGAAAGGACACATTGGATCCATTCTTTCGCATTGTGATAATACTGGCATTGCTGCATCCGTCACAAACAACCGTTTCGTCCCGGATTCGTCGGACTATATCCGTTACAAAAAACAGAGTGCGCTTGTGAAAAACTACAATGATATTAAAAATGGTGGTAACCAAAGCCATGCCTCGTATGTCCCACTCATGGCTGTGCGTCGTTAAATATGCACCCGAAATTGGTGTAAAAATATTGTATACTCTCTATATATATACAATGTTTCGTCAAATGTTTTGGTCATCGAATATAAATAATGGTGTTTTAACAGCACTGCGTGCGATGCCACAAAAAGATAGCACATCCACCGGAACATCCGATTTTGAAATGTCGAGATTAAATTATGCGCGCACACTATCTGCCGCTCCACAAGATATTCAAAAAAAATGGTTGGGGAATCGCGATGCGTCTCAAGTAACCAGAAACCGCCGCGTGAGCGAAATCGGAGTTGGTTCTCTCAATGCAAATCGCGTGCCAGTTTCGTATACGACATTCAAGGATATCAACACTACCGCGGATGCTTTAACGCGTGTTCGCGGTGGCGGAGCGGTTGCTCCTGCGAAAAAGGGGGCCAATCGTAAGAATGCACCCACGCCGTCGTTTTTGCCCGCGAAACCCGTCCATGATATTATCGGTATCAAATATCCCGTGTCCTATCATTAGACTGACACACCTATCGTTCCTGTCGTTTTCCACCTTTACAATTTTTGTAATTTCAGACCATTTTTTATCGCGTTGATTTATTTCACTCTCTATAAGCGTGTTATATTTCTCTGCACAAGATAATTTATTGAAACGGCCGTTGTTATAGATGACAATAGGCTCCGTTTTAGGTGTTAACATCTCTCTTATGTGTTCACTTACTTTTTCGTCGTAGTCATCCGCATCTTCGTCAAATGGAAGATCGTCATAGTATCCACGTTCTCTGGTCAATTCGCCTTCCACATAGTCGGTTTCGCTATAGTAAATATGCAAAAGTTTTAGGATGTAATAGTCACAGCCCATGATATAATATATAACAATAACAAATTTTGTAGGAATTTGAACGTTTACTTGTCGCAACTTCAACTTGGTCTAAAATGTGACATAACCCTCTTATTTTATCTTCCAATACTATATAAAATATGAAAAAATCACTTCATCGTAAATCAAAGCATGGTAAAAATGAACGAAATAAAAGAAATAAAACACGTAAAATTCGCAAAGCATCAGGAGGAAATCCTAGTGAACTCACAGATGAGCATCCGATTCAAATTGTCGGTAACAAATTATATGTAAATTTAAACAACGCCTATTTTGCAGATCCGTATAAAAACTATTATAAAGGCGAGCACCCCGTGTATATTTATAATTTATTGGACTTGAACATAGACAAAGATGGTAACATGTTCCGCGCGTATGCAGGTGATAAGAAAGAATATTATGGCAAAATAGACGAAGATAATAAATTCAGCCTCGATGACGGCTACAAACTTATTGACGATTATCCAAATTCAATACACATAGACAACACGAATAGGGGCACGCAATTGATGTCTATATCCAATGTTATGATTAAACCCGGGATTTCCAAGGAAGGGGAGTGGAAACCCATTTTCCCAGTTCGCAATGAGAGAACCAACGAAGCACCAATCACTTTAGCTCAAAATGCAGCATTAAACAATGCACCAAATAGTAAAAATGCAGATAAACAAGCAAAATATATTATTTTTGATAGGAAACATATGAAAATGCACGCCAATTATGCGTTCATTCAGATCTTCATGCCCAAAGGTAAGCGCAAAATACCTTTTGAGGGTGGATATTTAGAATTTGAAAAAGCCCAAGCGCCACCAAAGGCAGAGGTGCTCGAAGAATTAGAACGCGTTGTTCCATCGATGCCCTATGAGGTGGAGGGTTCTGAAATCGGAAAGGAATATCGGGAAGCCCGCGCTCGTTTTGAATCGCGCAATCCAGATTGGGCACGTTTTAGTCCAGATGAAGAAAAATAGAAAAAATATTTACCGTTATATGAGTATGTAATGCATTACACCAACGTGTTAGGTTTTGTTGTTGTTAGTATAAAAACAATAACAAAAAAGTTTCGAATGTTCTCCACATTACAATTTGAAACGTTTGTAAATTTCAAGCGCAACCAACCCGCCCATGATTTGAGCCACGGAATAAGGCACAATCTCGGAAACAGGTAATTGTCCGGCCGATGCCATAACAATAGTTACCGCGGGGTTAATATATCCACCTGAAATGGGGCCAGTCAAAAGGATAATAAGTGCGAGGGCGGCACCGATCGCTATCGGATTTCCAGTGGCCAATGTAACATATATGAAAAAGGCTGCTCCAATAAATTCGACTAAATAGTTATACATATCTATATACTATAGGAAAATAAAAAATTGAACCTCCAATGCAAATATATTCGAATGCATCAACATCGTAATGTTACCGTTTTATGAAATATCTATCGGCGTGTTTTCAATTCTCGTATATACAATACTAATTACCCCATATTATGACACCACCGCATTACATAAACAAACAAAGCATATTGCTGGTATTCTAAAGACGAAATTTGTCGATCCTACGAAATCCGACCGCTATTACGAGCGAGGAAATCATGCTTACCAACTATGCCAAACACTACATAACATAATGCATGACGAAAATAAGTATAGCATGATAAATGGTGTGCCCGTGCATAACTTTGTGAGTCAAGAACTGACCACGCTGAATGAAGAATATAGGGATAAAATATATAATCCTGTGAACTTTCCATATACGCACCGGACTCGCATGTGCATTCGGTTTACAAATCAAAGCGCAAATTATATCTACAGGATTGTGTGTAAGGATTACTATGCAGAACAGCATTCCCCTATACCTGCCTATTTATTATGTGGGTTTATGGGAATTGCCATGATGTATCGCTTTTGCTGTAGAACGGAGATAGACCGATAAACGGGGTCATATCTTATCCACGTATTTATCGGGCAAGTAACGTTGATTGTAATGATTGACTCCAGATTCCCAGAGAGATTTGTAGATTCCATTTTCCTTTTTTGTTATCCAAAACTCAGGACCGTTATAACTCGTATCATCACATATACCAAGCGTGCGAATATGGGACGAGGTGGACCACCAAAAATTGCCGGAAAAATGGACTTGTGGGGCGTTCGATAAATTCACGCCCACGGCATCGTTAGATAACAGTTGTTCCAAACAAAGGTCATGTTTGTAAATATTGAAATAACTCAAGTATTTGGTCCAGTCTGTTACAGATGGGTTTTTATTATTATGTTGCACGCCTTTGCTATGAATATACAGAACTTGGAAGTCTTCGATTGCATCGGTGGAGTGTAGATATAAAAGATTCAATGTGCTTCTTTCGAAGTTGCTTTTGTCATGAGTTTCATGGAGTAATCGGAACTTGGGATCTGAAAAAAACGTGGGTGGATTTTCTTTGGTTGCCCCCACTGCGACGGCGCGAATTTCTGTAACTTTGTCGTATAAACCACTCTCGCATATATCTGCCCATAGTTTTTCAACAATTTCCTTCCAATTGTTTATCCTACAAATATGAAAATAAATATAGGTTTGCATCTGTATATTAGGTAGAAAGATAACAAGCGGTGTTTTTATGTTTCTACTCGATATATATCTATGCGGAATTTTCCGATACCATAATTATCTACTACGTTGGACCAATTTAAAAAAAATATATAGCCCAACCACAGTGAGTGATGCCACATAAAATTGGGTGACGAAATCAGTGTCATTTTTATAAGGGGCATAGTTCGCGGAGTTTTCATAGTCGGTAAACGACTCCATTTTATTTTCGTCATCCGGTGCATGTGCGTCCCCAGCATGTGTGTCCCCAACATGTGTGTCCCCGGTCGGATGATATTGCTCCACATAAACATCATATTGAACATCACCACTCCGTGTTTTGGTTGGTTTCATTACAACTGGAACGACATCTTTTTTATTGAGTTTGGAAAAAGATGGTTTTGGTGGTTCTTGTATATATGCCGATGCTAAAGTAGTTGTGGAACTATTCAAGTCAACGCCTTCAATCAAATCATTGATACGATTTATTTTATCCATGGTTCTGATTCTGGTTCTCTATAGATATATAAGGATGATATTTTTATATAACTTCACAAATCGACATAAAGTTTATTTCACATATTTTATAACCAAACCATGTGCGGAATTTTCACATTATTGAATCATGTGGACACACTCCATATGTCTTTCATAGAAGAACAATTTAATAAGGGGAAGGGAAGGGGGCCCGAATTTTCAACATTAAAAACGGTGATGATAAAGGCGCTTTTCGGATTTCATCGTCTAGCGATTAATGGGTTAAATGAAGGGGCAAACCAGCCTATCATTATTGGCGACATCGGCTTAATTTGCAATGGAGAAATTTATAACTATAAAGAATTGTATAAACATATGCCCGATGTTCAACCCACTACCGAATCCGATTGCGAAGTCATTCTCCATTTGTATCGCAAATATGGCATTGAACATACACTAGACATATTGGACGGGGTATTCTCCTTCGTATTAATCGATTATCGTCTTTCCATGACAGAATCCAAAATATATGTTGCCCGTGACCCATATGGTGTTCGACCCCTATATATGATGAAACAAATAGGTGTTGAACGCGAGGAAATCGACAATAATCGCCCTCCTATTTATGGATTTGCGAGTGAATTAAAAATGCTTACAGAAATAACTAAATCGTTAAATGAAGTCTATCCAGTGCGCAAAACGCGCAAGTCGGAACGCACGTCAAATTCCTATTCCATTATTCAATTTCAACCTGGAACCTATTCCGTATTTGATCTTTCTTATAAAGTTTCCGCGTCGTGGAAACCGGTGCAACAAAATGTGGTCTACCACAGAATTGGGTTTCAACTTCAATTGCTCAATAACACAATGGATAATAATAAACAATGGTATATGGATACAGTATACGATCATATTCGCTATTTTCTCACGCGCGCGGTGGAAAAGCGTTGCCAAACCACAGAGCGACCCATTGCATGTCTGCTTTCCGGGGGGTTAGATAGTAGTTTAATTGCGGCATTGGTGAACGACTATCATACGACACATGGTCTACCCGCGCTTGAAACCTATAGCATTGGACTAGAAGGCTCGGAAGATTTGAAATATGCACGGATTGTGGCCGATTATCTTGGCACAAAACATACGGAAATTATATTGTCAGAACAGGATTTTTTGAATGCCATACCCGAAGTGATTTATGCGATCGAAAGTTACGACACCACATCGGTAAGAGCAAGCATTGGCAATTATTTATTGGGAAAATATATTTCTAAACACAGTAGCGCAAAGGTGATTTTTAACGGCGATGGATCTGATGAACTTGCGGGTGGATATCTGTATATGAATTGCGCTCCTGATGCCATTGAGTTCGATAAAGAATGTCGGAGACTCCTGAAAGACATTCATGCCTTTGATGTATTGCGGTCGGATAAGTCAATTTCCACGCATGGCCTGGAACCTCGCACACCCTTTTTAGATCGATATTGGGTGCAGTTTTATATGTCTCTTCCTGCCGAAGTCCGTTTTCACAAAACCACTGGGAATATGGAAAAATATCTTATCCGAACCGCATTTGACGGTGCACAAATTTTGAATTCCAAGGGAACTCCGTATTTGCCAGAGGAAGTATTATGGCGAAGAAAGGAGGCGTTCAGTGACGGTGTATCAAAAAAGACACGGTCGTTGTATGAAATTTTACAAGAATTTGCATTGAAGCAATTTGAAGAAAACGATGCCGGCCGATTTTCATATGTTTCTCGCCCCGAAACCATGTTTCAACATATTGCGTTGTTGAATGCAGACATGCATTGTGAGAAGGATCATTTGTCGCCAAAAACGGCTGAGCAATATTACTATCGCAAACTATTCGAATCCTACTATTATGGAATGGGAAATGTGGTGCCGTATTTTTGGATGCCAAAATATATCGAGGCTACGGATGCAAGTGCGCGGACATTGCCGATTTACAATGTGTCTTCTACCACAACGTCATCTGTGTAATACGATAAAAAAATATGATGTTTTTATTCTACAAACCATAAACTATCTAGACACCAGTGGAACCAAACCCACCCGAACCACGTTCCGTGGATGACAATTCATTTTCATCCACCATAACTACATAAATCGGACAAAGTGTAGGGTGGCAGATTTGTGCCAAGCGCGTGTTTTTCTCTACCACATACGCTTCCTGAGACGTGCTTTCGCCACGTAGCCACCGGAAGGCACCAATCAACGACCCGCGATACCCGGCATCGATAATGCCAGTGTGATTTGCCAACATAAGAGGCGTTTTCGAAATACTAGATCGAGGATAGATTACGTAGGCACACGTTTTCATCGCATTGTTTGTAACATCACAATATACCATTTCGGCCTTTACTTGAAAATCAATAAATTTACTATCTATTTCTTTATCAAATGTCGTGATATCGGGAACAAAGAGATCGAACCCCGAATCCGCAAAGACGTTGTTCATAATCGATGTATTATGGGATTGCACTTTTTGTTCATAGAGCGTGGTCAACGCATTGTTGTTCGTGTTTACTGCAAGTTTTAGTATGGCAAACGGGCACGCATGAACATTGCGCACATTATTATAAATATTCTGAATACGATGATCAAACGCGGACATGGTAAAAGATGCTTTTTATCAATCCGTTATTCGTGTGTTCAATTTTTCAGCAGGCTCGAAAAATTGAATGAATCGCGTTTTTCATGCATAATGTATATATAATCTATGCATGAAAATGGATGAAATTTCGAACTTATATATAGGACGATTGCCCATAGAATTAGTTCATATCATTCTATCTTATTCCTATTGTCCACAACCACAAGAACATCTAGACGAGATCAAGGATGTATGGACCAGCAAACATCTCCTGTATAACTTATACAACAGCAGATTTGTGGACGATTATTATGACAACCTCTATCCAAAAGAAAAACCCCGGGAAATGTCATGCTTGATCTTCGATTTGCGCACCTATTTTGCTCGACATTCCTACTACTTTTTTCGAAACCCCATGCTACGAACGAAAAAACAAGTGGGTCGATATGTAGACTGCTTATCGAATCGACCATTGGAAACACAGATTAATATTTATTTGGGGATAATGGCAGCTGATGAACGCGCCGAATTCATAGATGTTTATTTTTCAAAAGAGGAAGTAGACGAATTGTTACAACTTTCCACGTCGTGATTTTCTGTATTTTTTAGTTTTGTTGCCAGCGACGCTGGTAACCGCTCATTGCGAATGTGTAAGCGTAATATGTTGTCGGTAATATACAATAATCACGTCATTCACATATTTACTGAAAATCTTATTCATTTATTTTCGAAACCCTTTTTTATGCCCCTTTGGGGCAATTTGTTGTTGGCTTTTGCTCCCGGTGCGTCAGGGTTTTATCCTTTTTTTATGACCAAATTCCTGTTGATTTTTTGATATGGTATTAGAATCGTTATGTGAATGATTTTCATTATATTTATGTGTAACGGGTTTATCCTGATCTTCATCCAAGAAATCCTCTAAACGGGCACGCCGAGAAAACGTATTCGGCGCGGATGCGGGTTCTTCGGACATGTATATATAACTTACAACCACTGTTTTTATCTTCTTCGTTGGTGTAAATCAACTTGATCATAAAAAATAAAATGAAACACAGCCATTTTATTTTTTCGTTGCTCTAAAAATCAGCATTCAATTCAAATACATCCCCGTTATCCGTCTTATTAGCCAATGCATATTCCGAGTTTGTGCGTTCGAAAAAATTCACCTTTGACTCGATACTAATCAACTCCATAAAATCAAAAGGGTTCGATGCATTATAAATCTTATCATAGCCCAATTGAAGCGAAAGGCGGTCAGCAACGAATTCGATATATTGAATCATGAGTTTGGAATTCATGCCGATCATGCGACACGGAATGGCTTCAGTAATAAATTCCTTTTCGATTTCCACTGCCTCTTTGATGATGTTATGAATCTCCGTTTGTGAGAGTTTTTGTTCGAGTTTTGAATAGAGAAGGACGGCGAATTCCGCATGTAGGGCTTCGTCGCGGGAGATGAGTTGATTACTGAAGCCAAGTCCGGGCATTAATCCACGTTTCCGAAACGAAAAAATGGCACAGAAGGCGCCGCTAAAGAGGACAGCCTCAACCACTGCAAAAGCGGTAAGGCGAGTTGCAAAATTACTTTGATCGGAAATCCATTTTTGCGCCCACCTGAATTTTTTATTAATGCAAGGATAATTTTTAATGGCTTCAAACATGGTTTGCTTTTCTTCCTTGTCCTTGATAAGTGTATCTATCATGAGCGAATAAGTTTCCGAATGAATATTTTCCATAGCAATCTGAAATCCATAAAACGCTCTCGCCTCTGACCATTGCACTTCGTTCATAAATCTCGCACCAAGGTTCTCCGAAATTGTTCCATCGCTACTTGAAAAAAAGGCCAATATCATCTTCAAAAAATGTTTTTCATCCTTCGTTAGTTTTTCCCAGTCGTTAATATCCTCTGTAAACGAAATTTCACCGGGAATCCAAAAACTATCCACTGCCTTTTTATACATTTTCCAAATGTCGTTGTGTTGAATTGGGAACATGACATAGCGACTATCGTCAGGTTTGAGAAGAGGTTCAACAAAGTCACCGCTCGACATATTTTACTAAATATATATAGAAGAATATTTTTATTAGGTTTCCTCAAATGTATTTATTAAAAATTTACGCAATGCATTATCGTAATGATTTTATTACAGTTTATACAACGCAGACATGCATCGAGTCGACTGCCAATAATTATAGATAAAAACGATATAAAATGTTGCTGTATTATACAGTATCGCAATGATTTCGAAGCGCTTATTGTCGACGGTAACTTCAAACACCACGGTTTCTGCATTGTCCGTATTCAAAAATTCATGCTACCATAAGATCGACTTCAAAATTAACGAGGAAAACACTGCGAACAATGCAGTGAAGCGTTTCGCGGCATTTAATATTGGATGCCTTGCGGTGACGGACGCAAAAAACGAGGTGATTGGCGTATTGTCAGAGCGCGACTATATCAACAAGGTCGCCGCCTTAGAAAAGGACGATATAACCATGAAAATTAAGGACATTTGCACCTACACTCCCAATATTATCATTGCAAAAAAGGATGATTCCATCGAGCAATGCATGAATAAGATGTTATTCAAAGACATTCGCCACCTTCTTATCATGGATGACGCAAACAATGAGTGCATCGGTATGATTTCGATTAAAGATCTTATCAAGGAAATTATGAAGGATAAGGACGATATCATTACGCGTTTGACGGATTTCAAGATCGGTAAGGGTGGATATTTTGGAAGCGAGTAAACCAAGCGCAATATCAACATTTTTGGAAGCGACGTAAAAATCGCAAAGGGTAACATTTTTGAAACCATATCATGGTATGGTTTCAACGTCAATTTGATCTCACATAAAGAATAATACGCCCATCTTCATTCTGTGTTGCCCTTGCGTGTTTCGCAATAGGTGCAATATCGAGAACATTCATATATATCGGGTCACGACCAACTAACCATCTTACGGGAGCAAAATCTCCCGTGGTTAACGTTCCATCATACATAAAATATTTCTTAGGGAATCGAACTGGAAATTTTTCCAAATCATCGATTTCTGACACATCATGACGAATGGTTCTCCCGATTACCAAAATATTTCCCGCAAGATCACTCGTATCACAACATCCACAAACATCTGGAGATATGTTTCCTCGCCTGAATTTTCCAACTTCATCTTCCTCGAGAAATACATAATGAATTTCCGCCGGATTATGTTCATTGCAGACAATGTGTTCACACGGCAAATGAAAATGGTATTCTAACAACTGATATTTCCGAGAACCCACTTCCAATTCTATGAAATCTTGCACTTCATAAATTTTCATCGATGCGTCATAAATCGCCCCTGTGTTCTCCCCGCGACAGCAAATATGCTGTGATATCGGAATCGTATTATATTTGTCCAAACAGATTGGGCTATTGTAGTGGGTTGCCATTATAAAATGGTGTCCTATTTTTCTAAATCTAATTTGACGGACTGCATAATATGCGGTGTAAATATATTTGTAAAACACAATATTACAGTTGTGGATTTGGTTCGAGACTATAAAATATATCGGTATTTTATACGATAGCCGATGTTTGATTTGTGCAAATATAAAAACATGTTCGGAGAACCTCGCGTCGGAATTCGAAAATACAGAGTTTTCGACATTGCAATTTTTGACACTGTAGTTACCGTGTGGTGTGTGTATGTATTATCTTGGTTGTTCAAATGGCCCTTTTGGACGACTTTAGTCATTGTTCTCTTCCTTGGAATTTTTGTCCATAAAATTTTTTGTGTGCGAACTGGACTCACAATGAAAATTTTCCCCGATTCCGCATAGTTTTCAGGAGGGCGTTCGAAATATTGGCAGATATAAATATCACACAATACTATAAAATGAGACGTAATACAATTACCAATAGCATTGGTTCTGTCGCTGCATTCGATGGACGACGTGGTAAGAAAACAAAAAAACAAAATGAAAAAGAAATCACCTACGAATACGCACAAGAAATCGAAGCAGAGCATGAAAAATCGGCGATAAAACAGCGCAAAATCTACGAAAACATGCAGCATTTGTCTCCCAATGAAAAGGCGCACTTTGAAAATAAATTTACCAAGCCCAAAAACGAAAGCCAACAGCATTATTTCAATTTGCTGTCGAAAAAAACGAAAAAAATAATTGTCGCAACGGGTCCGGCAGGCACAGGAAAAACTCTGTTTGCCACCGAATTTGGTGTGAAAAATTACATGAGCGGAAACTGTGAGAAATTGATTTTTACAAGACCTGCCGTAAGCGTAGATGAAGACCTCGGTTATTTGCCAGGAACCTTGGAAGAGAAACTTGCTCCGTGGGTTCGCCCTATCTATGATATTCTGTATGCGTTCATTCATCCCAAAGAAGTGACTGCGCTCATTGAAGAAAAGATAATTGAAATCGCACCGCTCGGGTATATGCGCGGGAGAACATTCAAAAATTGCTGGATTGTGGCCGATGAAATGCAAAATTCCACAGTAGCACAAATGAAAATGTTACTTACGCGTTTAGGTGAAAATAGCAGGTTGATCATCACCGGAGATTTAGACCAACACGACCGCGGAGAAGAACAAAATGGTTTAGAGGATTTTTTAGAGAAATTTCGCGGAAAACGATCCTCTAGCATTACGAGTTTCGAATTTCAACATAGCGATATTGAGCGCGAGGAGGTAGTGAAAGAGGTGTTGGAAATTTATAGCGGAGATATACCGGCATCTTACCAAGACGAGGAGAATGAGAACGATGGTGAGTCCAATGACTTCGCGGACAATGAGAACTCGGACGGAATCCCTTCTTAACACAACTTTTTTTCATGGTATATTATATACACTATTTTCACAACTATGTTCAAACAAGTTTTATCCAAAATTATAAAAGCCGGGAGAACATCCATATCCACTCCCCTTTTATATAGTCGCGCGGTTCTCTATTTTCTTGTTTTTTTTACTCTGTCTGAGGTCGCCTATTTCGTCAATCAGAATGATACTTCTTCAGTGATGACGCTGGTATTGATCGGATTACTCACCTCGTTTTTTAATAAGAATATGGTGATTATCCTATTTACGGCATTGGTGTTTACGAACCTTTTGCGACTTGCGATGCCCAAACAAGACTATATTTTATCGGAAGGGTTTGAAGACAAAGTCGAAACTGCGCCGATCAAGGCATCGTCAGAGAAGACATCATCGGAAAAGACATCGTCGCACAAGAAAGAAGACAAGGAACAGGCGGATGCGACACTGAGTTTAAAAGAGGATTTCGACGAATTCCAGACTGTTCAAAAGAAAATTTTGGAAAGCATGAATGATTTGAACCCCCTTTTAGACAAGGCAGAAGCGTTTATTCAAAAATATGAACAATACAAGAATGTGAAAGACAAATAAAGAAATCGATAAATCGATCAAGGCCGAGGAGAACCAATTGCTTTTCGCAAAAATGGGTGTAAAAAATTGTATATATATTGTAACAGGATAAATATACAATAAAATGGGGGATGACGCATTAAGTAAAATCGGTGATTTCTTTAAAAAAATAGGAAGAGCATTCGATGCCATACGCGGTGTTCAACAAGGTATGCAAGACATTTTTGAAGGATTGATTGACGAAGTTACAGCTGGGCCCATCGGATACTCTTATGCTGTGAAAGATTTATTTCAACTTACGGAATATTTATTTATTTTCATATTTACACATTTAGAATGTATGAATAAAATCTCGAAAAATTATGTCACCTGCTTTTTAACATATAGCGTAGATTTCTTGATCGGGCTCGTGTTGTTGGTTCCTTGTGCCGCCCTTTATCTCACGTGTTTTATGACAGGATGGGATTACAATCAGCAAATTGATAAAATGAAACGTATGGCAGAGGAACTCGATGCGCATATATTTGGAATATTCGGTGCTCATATTATTCATTGGCCGAAACCGATACGGGACATGTGTTATAATTGCAAACGGCTACGACCAGAAGCATTGGTAGCAAAGACCATGGATGTTGAATATGATATAACAGGAAGAATTGCGACACTTGCGGTGGGCGGTGTCATGAAAATGTTTGGCGGTGTTGGTAAAATTACAGATGCACTTAAACTTTAGTTACGCCAGATCCACGTGAAACGGCTATATTCTCTTTGCGTTATATATACGAAATGGGGAAAAAATGTATTCCAGGTGTATTCTGTATTGAAAATATGACATTGTTTTTACTACTATTCGGATTCATCTTACTGGGATACCTCTATTTTACACAAATCAACAAATTGTCTTCGGCTCCTCAAATTGTCGTGGTTCGTGAGAACGATTCGCCACAGTTGCCCGGACAGAACATATCCAATTTAGGAATACATATACAGAGCCGAAGCGACCCCTTTAATGATCCATATTACCCGCCCTTAAAAAACGACCCCCTTTTTTATCCACCCGTTTTAACAAGTGACATTCGACCCGTGCCTGGAATTCCAATCAACATCGAAACACGTGGTGTTCCTATGGGATATCAACAAGTTGGCATTTTGGTCCCAGCAAACAGTCCACATGCGGGAAATAAAATGATTTTACCATTGATGGGGCGACGTAGCATGACGGGTCGCGACAAATGGCAATATTATACGATTTCGAATAGCGGAAACATCAATGCCAAGCTACCCATACGTATAAACGGTAAAAGTTGCACCAACGAGTATGGTTGCGACCAAGTATATGACGGAGATACTGTATACGTAGATGGATACAATGAAACATTTCGCGCCACCATCTATGAAAACAACTTATTCCAGTATATTCCATATTGAGCATCAATTCGCGCATTTAGCCATCTCAATTACAAATAGACACAGGAATTTATTCTGTCTCTATATATTAGTATATTTCTCATGTCTTATTTTGATACAACTGCGAATATTGCGGAAGATGACAAAATTGTATATGATTATTCGAGAACAACATTAAATAAAAGTGAAATTCGATCCGCCGGTCAAAAATATTTTTCGATTCCATTTATTCGTAATAAAGTGGATCCCGACATGGTATATACGATGAATGGTGAGAATCATAAATATAAAACAAGAGAGATTTACATTTTCGGGTTAATTCATAATAATATTACGAACATTACAACCACAGATCCAACCATCATTGGAGAACTCGTTATTAAAAGCATAGACAATAACAATAATCCGCAATATTCCTGTTATTTATTGAAAGCACCCCATTCCGGCACCGATGGTGTGTCCACGGATTTGGACACCATTCTCTATCTTTTAGATGAGAAATCACAGTTGACCGCGGATGTCACATTAAATTCTACAATCGTTACGCAAAATTCGTGTATTGTATATGATGACGGGCCGAATAAAGTGATGGTATTCACCACGCCTATATCAATATCCTCCTATGTTGCTGGTATTATACAAGGCGAAACTGCTAGATCCGGTTATGATACTGTAACTTCGTTATTCAATATGAACGCATCGAGTTATAGTGTAATACCTGGAAAACGCATTACGATAAAAGGTGACGAAGAAATATATATCGATTGTAATCCGGTAGGCGTGGGGACAACCGACGACACAGAAGCAAGTTACCAATATACGATTCCGATCAATAGTTATTTAATGAAAGAAAAACAAGAAATGGATTATATGAAACAAATGATGAACTTTTGTCTGGTTCTCTTGATGTTGGTGTTTATTTATTTCAGTGTTCCTATTTTTTATAAGAGTGTGATTATCGATAAATTAATCGATATGGGAAAATGCAATTCTGGTGGTGACAACTGTTTTATTCGTATTCGCACCATCGATGTTTTTCTATCCCTGTTTTTGATCACACTTGCGGTGATTTTTATCAGCGTTGGACAAACCACAGGAAGCACGACGATTACGTTTTTGGGAATATTCACAGTGTTTTTTTATGCATTATCATTCGCAGTAGTGCAGTTCAATAAACAAAATGAAAAATTCATGAAAAAACTACAGAATGGAAAATGGGAAGGGGGGATGTATCCCCCTGACGCAGAAGGAAAGAAAAATTATTGGAGTACATCGGATATGTTTGACTTTTTCAAAGACGCGATCAAGTTCTTTTATCAAAAATGCGGAGTCACCTATTTGGTTTGCGTATGCATCACTGTTTTTGTATTACTTATGTTATATATTACAGGTCAATTTCAAAGCATGTATCTCTTTAATTTCATGATGTCATTCATACCCCTCGTGATTTTACCCGTCGGTGTTCCGATTTTCAAATTATTGACCTATTCCAGAGAAGATGAATCAACCTAATTTATTTTTGGTTCATGACGTCTTTCATTGCAGTGTAAATATTCGTGGTTGTGGTGTTGGGTATAAGGGCACCGTTTATTGCGGAAGGTTCTCGAGGCGTAGGTTGGATAGTAAGCATTTTTCTCCCACCACGATGTTTCAAGATCATATTTTTATTTGCGAGTATCACGGTTTCTTCTAAGACGGGGTGAAAAATCATGGATATATCCATTGCCTTATATAGTTATCACTACACTTTTTAATTAACAACATATTTCATTAGCATTTATGGTGTTAATTTTATTACTTTGTATTTGTATTCACACTGCAAATATTTTGAATGGCCTAATATAAAGATGCTGTTCCAACGTTCTCCGCCACCGGTTTAAATGATGTCATGGTATACACGCTTGCGTCGCTATGTCCAATAGGAGCCATTTTCGTAACTACCTCTTCTTCCAAGGTTTCGGCTTGGGGAGGGTTCAACGATTTCAACGTGGCATCCTTTTTGGCTTGGCTAGGCGTGTGTTGTATCATAGCAACACGACCCGTTTTCGTGGCACTACGGCGAAGCAATTCATATGCAACAAACACATAAAGAACGGCTAAAAGGGGGTGCGTATTGAAAAACAAATAAAGAGTCACCGCAAATATAGTTAACATACCTAAAGGCGAATCCACCGATCCTGCCAAAAACGACGGCGTTTGGACAGGGAGAATCAAATACAATATGAAAATAAGAAATAAAGAAATCTCCAAAGGAGAAAAGGACTTTAACAATTCGGATGGGAATTTCATGATTATAAATTAAGCATATATTTTGTTTCTGTTACAAAATTGAATATATGACTAAACTTATTTGTAGTCTATAAAACACAGATTGGGCATGCGCAAATTTCAAATACAGCGAGCCCTGGCGAAACATAAAAAAGCGGATACGATCGATGCAAAAACGGATCCAATATTGAACCCTGAATATTGCGAAACGGTTCGTAGTCAATCTTATATTGGAAAAAAGGGATACACCGTGGCAAAATGTGCGCTTTCCGAGGCCGATTTGGAATTCCTGAAAAGGGACTTATTTGTAAGGCCGGAAGTCATGGGGGCCCGATTTGGCCCCAAAGGAGGGGACAACGATACCGCATTCCCAGTATACCGAGAAAATGAAAAAAAGATGTATTTGCCAAGATTTTACGGGGTGTCTCGCTATGGGCTTCCGGATCGTTCCGAAATTCAATCGGGAAAAGACATTGACACGCCGTTTGTAAAGCCACTTCGCGATTATCAAGACAAAATCGTCGATGTCTATATGAAATATGTGGATTCCCCGATCTGTAATATGCCGGAAATGGATGCAGTCGCAAACGGAAACGGTGGGATACTCGAAGTTCCATGCGGGAGAGGGAAATGCCTCGGCAAAGATACTCCCATATTAATGTATGATGGCTCAATTAAAATGGTGCAAGACATTCAAGTCGGAGATGTATTGATGGGGGACGATTCTGGTCCAAGAAATGTATTGTCATTAGCAAGAGGCCGAGAAACGATGATTGAAATCCAAGAAGAAAATACGAACTCTGGTTACATAACAAACAGGAGTCACATATTATCCTTAAAAAAGAGGGGGACCGGCGAAATATTGGATTTATCTGTGCAAGAGTATGTATCCCATCCAGAACGAGACGATTTGTTTGGATATCGTGTTCCCATACAATTTCAAGAAACAAACACCGACCGCATTGATCCATACACATACGGAGTTTCATTTGACAAATACAGTGGATTATGGGTCCTGAATCGATATAGACAAAACACTCGCGTCAACCAATTGCAATTACTTGCCGGGTTCATGGACCAACTGTGTTCTGGTGACAAAAAACGATACGGATTGCATTTGCCAAAAACGGCTTGGAAATTAAGAGATTCAATCGTATTTGTGTCCCGAGCAATCGGGTTTCAAGTGAATATAGAATGTTTTGACAACATCATACATATCGTGTTAAAAAACACAATTCATGCAAATTTGCGTGAAATACCAACAAGAATTTGCAAATTGGAGCAGTTTGATCCATCTACATTCGATCAAGGAGAGTTGATGTATAAAATAAAAACCCGCATTTTGGAAGAAGACTACTATTATGGGTTTGAAATCGATGGAAATCACAGATTTGTATTGGGAGATTTTACTGTCACTCACAATACGGTCATGGCACTGAAAATCATTTCGCTTCTAAAAAAAAAGACACTGATTATCGTGCACAAAGAATTCTTAATGAACCAATGGATAGAACGGGCGGCCGAATTTATTCCCAGTGCGCGAATAGGAAAAATCCAAGGCTCTGTCGTCGATATTCACAATAAAGATATTGTCATCGGTATGGTGCAAAGTCTATATGACAAAGACTACCCCGCAAGCATATTCGAAGAATTTGGATTGACGATTGTCGATGAGGTGCATCGTATTTGCAGTGAGCAATTCTCAAGAACCCTGTTTAAAACCATCACCCCCTATATGTTGGGCATTTCCGCCACGGTGGATCGGAAAGATAAATTAACGAAAGTCTTACACATGTTTATGGGCGATAAAATATACTCGGAACAACGAGAAAATGACGATGTGGTATGTGTTCGCGCCATCGAATATGCATCCGCCGACCCAGAATTCAATGAAGTAGAACTCGATTTCCGTGGCTCACCAAAATACAGCACAATGATATCCAAACTCTGTGAATATGGGCCCCGGAGCGATTTCATTGTTCGCGTATTGGGTGATTTACTCGAAGAGAGTCCGGAGAACCAAATTATGGTGCTTTGTCATAATCGTTCTTTATTGGCGTATTTATATCAATCCATCCAATACAAAGCATTGACGAGCGTAGGATATTATGTTGGTGGGATGAAACAAACGAATTTACAAGAAACAGAAAAAAAACAAATTGTGCTCGCCACTTACGCAATGGCAGCAGAAGCCCTTGATATAAAAACACTATCTACACTGGTTATGGTAACACCCAAAACGGATATTACGCAGTCTGTTGGTCGCATTTTGCGAATGAAACATGATAACCCGATTATTGTGGATATTGTCGACACACATGAACTGTTTCAAAACCAATGGATACA